>Ga0209536_100006336_pt1 | contig 18133 bp, 19 predicted proteins | sample DeeMarSeWOR28_12_FD_187461 | JGI IMG/M metagenome (GOLD analysis project Ga0209536, IMG submission 187461) | Marine sediment microbial communities from White Oak River estuary, North Carolina - WOR-2-8_12 (SPAdes) (version 2) | ecosystem: Environmental > Aquatic > Marine > Intertidal zone >... | reverse complement strand
GTAGCCGAGGTGGAAGAACTCAAAGCCAATCCATCGGGTCCGGCCTCTGGTGTGGTCGTTGAAGCTGAGATGGATAGGACCCGTGGCCCACTGGCCACCATACTGGTAAATAATGGTACTCTAAAGCCGGGTGATACCGTGGTCGTTGGCAGCACATCGGGCAGAGTCAGGGCTATGATGAATGACCTGGGTAAACAGGTGAAGAAAGCCGGGCCAGCCACGCCGGCGGTGATTCTGGGCCTGAACAGCGTACCGCAGGCCGGAGACATACTGACCGCAGTGAACAGCGAGCAGCAGGCACAGGCACTGCTGGAAAAACACCGTCAGGAAATGGAAGAAGGAGCTTCAGTTTCTGCCAAATCGGTAAGTCTGCATAATCTTTATGATAAAATCAGCAGTGGCCAAGTCAAGGGGCTCAATATTATTTTGAAAGCAGATGTTCAGGGCAGCATCGGGCCGATTGAAGACTCTCTGGAGCGCCTGAGTACCGATGAAGTACAGGTGAGAATACTCCACAGTGGCACCGGCAATGTATCCGAGAGTGATGTAATGCTGGCCACCGCTTCCAGCGGGCTCATCATTGGCTTCGGTGTTGACAGTGATGAGGGTGCCCGCAGACTGGCAAGCATAGAAGGGGTCGACATCCGCCATTACAATGTGATTTACAACGTTGTCGACGACGTTGAAAAGGCGCTCAAGGGTCTGCTGGAGCCTGAACTGGTGGAGGTCACTGAGGGGCACGCCGAAGTTCGAGCCGTCTTCTCAGCGACAAAAGGCGCACAGGTGGCCGGCCTCTACGTTTTAGACGGTAAGGTCAGCCGCAATTCCTCAGTGAGGGTGCACCGCGGCGAGGAGATTATCAGCGATACCACCGTCAGCAGCCTGCGACGGTTCAAGGATGATGTCCGCGAGGTAGCCGCCGGCTATGAATGCGGCATCGGCATTAAAGACTTTCATGACTTTCAGGTTGGCGACGTGCTTGAATTTTACCGGATAGACAAGTCAGCTTAACCCGGCAAGTATAAACTCCCAGGAGCCTGTATCGTGTCTCATCGGATTGAACGTGTTAACCAGCTCATCCGTCAGGAAATCAGCGATTTACTGCGACGCGAAATAAAAGACCCGAGGCTCAGCCAGTTCATTGCGGTCACCGAGGTGATTACCTCCCCGGACCTCAGGCACGCCAAAATTTATATCAGCTTCATCAGCGACAAGCAGCAAAAGCAGGATGCGCTTGATGCCCTCGCCGGCGCTTCGAATTTTTTCCGCAAGGAAATGTCCAGGACGCTGAGGTTGCGGCGCATTCCCGAACTCAGTTTCCACTGGGATAACTCCATAGAGCGCGGGGCACGTATCATAAACCTCATCGACGACGTAAGTTCTTCGGACCGCTGAAAACTCTGGTTCCTACAATATATTAACTATATCACAAACGTAACTCAACGGGGGCAACACTATGAAAAGATGGCTGATTATTATCCTTCTGGCCGGTGCATCTCTTTTCTTATACCTGCTATACTTCAATTCCAATACTGAATTACATACGGTCGAAGCGGAGTTAACCTCCACACAGGAGCAACTGGATTCGGCTAAAACCGGGCTGGCAGCAACGGAAGGGGAACTGAATGCCACAAAAACAGAATTACAATCAACCGTGATAGCATTAGACAGCACCAAGATAAAACTGCAGGCAATGGAAGAAAACTGGCAGTCAGCAGAAACCGAGCTGGCCGCCACGTTAGACCGCCTCAGCACAGCACAGGCAGAACTTGATGATAGAGAAACCGAGTTATCAGAACTACAGATTAACTACGAGGGTTTGATGACCGGTCACGGCTACACTATCAAAGACCCTTCATATAATGATATGTTACGCTTCCTGGAAGAAGATGACACGGACAAAGCCGAATATATAGAGGATGAGTATGAGTGCATCGAGTTTACGACTGACCTGTGCAATCGTGCCGAGGAAAAGGGCATCCGATGTGCCTACGTTTCCGTCAGGTTCCCTGATGGGAGAGGTCACGCGATTGTCGCTTTCAACACCATAGATAAAGGCTTAATTTATATTGAACCGCAGTATGATGACCTGGTTAATATAGTTATAGGCAAGCCTTTCTATAAATGCGTTGTCCCCAAAGAAGGGGTCACATACGTGAAACCGAGCCATGATGACACCATTTTAGAAGTGCTGGTTGCCTGGTAAAAAAAGGCGACCCTGTTCTTGAGGGCTAGCTTTGGATGGAATACTGAATATTGACAAGCCCCGTGGTATGACCTCTTATCGCGTGGTCGCTCTGGTGAAACGACTCAGCGGCGAGCGCCGCGTCGGGCATGCCGGTACTCTAGACCCTTTGGCGACCGGCGTGCTGCCGGTCTGTATAGGGCAGGCGACGCGCGTTGTCGAATTCCTCGCCGCTGCCCGCAAGATATACCGGGCTGAGATTGAACTGGGGATAACCACCGATACCTATGATGCCGACGGGAGAATTATCCGGAGAGAAAACCCTGACGGCATTCACCGGGAACAGGTGGAAAAAGCGCTGCATTCTTTTCGCGGCACTATCCGGCAGACACCGCCCATGTACAGCGCCATAAAATACCAGGGGAAGAAACTATACGAGCTGGCCCGTTCTGGAATAACCGTTGAGCGGAAGAGCCGGCTCGTAACTATACACAATCTGGATATCATTGCCTTTCAGCCGCCACTCGTTACCGTGGAAGTGGAATGCGAAAAAGGCACTTATATACGCTCGCTGGCCCATGACCTCGGTCAAATTCTGGGCTGCGGCGCCAGCCTGAAAAGCCTCGTCCGCCAGCGCTACGGCCCGTTTGATATTGAAGATGCAATAAGCATGCCCCAGCTTGAAGCTGCCTTCCAAGAAGGCCTCTGGGAGCATCTCGTTCATCCTACGGACTCCGTGCTCCCGGCATGGCCAGCGGTGGTGGTCGATGAGGCCACAGAACAGCTAATTAAAAACGGCGTACCGGTTGTCCTGCTACTGGAATCAGCAAAGGGGAACCGCTGCCGGGCCTATACTGTCAGCGGGCATTTGCTGGGCATATTGCGCTCTGACCCGGAAAAAGGTCAGTGGCACCCGGAGAAGGTATTTCCAAACAGTCGCCAGTAACCGCCGGACACAGGCTGTGATACGCTCCGCTAAGCGAAATTACTTGACATCACACGCCTAATAAAGGTATAGTTTCAACCGATGATATGAAGGGGGATAAACCTGATATGGGAAAAATAAACGTGGCCATCATCGGCGTTGGGAACTGCTCCTCTTCTCTTGTCCAGGGGGTCCATTATTATAAGGATGCCAAGGCAAGTGAGTTCGTGCCCGGATTAATGCACGTGAACCTCGGCGGGTATCATATCAGCGACGTCAATTTTGTCGCTGCCTTTGATATTGACAAGAACAAGGTGGGCAAAGATTTAGCCGAAGCCATCTATACCAAACCGAATAACACCCTCAAATTCTGTGAAGTGCCAACTACAGGTGTAACCGTGCAGCGCGGTATGACCCATGACGGCCTGGGGAAATACCTGTCCCAGATGATACAGAAAGCCCCCGGCCCGACCGCCGATATAGTAAAAATCCTTAAGGAGACCAAGACCGATATCGTAATAAACTATCTGCCGGTGGGCAGTGAAGAGGCGACTAAGTGGTATATCGAGCAGGTTCTCACCGCAGGCTGTGGCCTCATCAACTGTATTCCGGTTTTTATCGCCCGCGAGAAATACTGGCAGAAGCGCTTCGCCGAGAAAGGTCTGCCCGTTATCGGCGACGATATAAAATCGCAGGTAGGCGCCACCATCACTCATCGCGTGCTCACGCGCCTGTTCCGTGATCGCGGCGTCCGTCTGGAGCGCACCTACCAGATGAATTTCGGCGGCAATACCGACTTCTACAACATGCTGGAGAGAGAACGGCTGGAGTCCAAGAAGATATCCAAAACAAACTCGGTTACCTCCCAGCTTGATTACAAGATGAATCCCGACGATATCTACGTGGGTCCCAGCGACTACGTTCCCTGGCTGCTCGACCGCAAGTTCTGCTATATCAAGATGGAAGGGCGCACCTTTGGCGACGTGCCGCTGAATTTGGAATTGAAGATGGAGGTATGGGACAGCCCCAATTCCGCCGGCGTGGTCATCGATGCCATCAGGTGCTGCAAGCTAGCCATGGACCGCGGACTGGCTGGTGAACTGGCAGCACCGTCCGCTTACTTCATGAAATCACCTCCTGTCCAGTACACAGATGCGGAAGCGCACCAGATGGTGGAAAAGTTCATCTCTGACATGGTCAAAGCAGGCAAACCAGCCAAGTAAAGCTTCGCGAGGTTTCCGGACAGTAACTGGCAAACAAGGGGGTTTTTTGGGTCTGAAGTATGGAAGGGAGCTCAGTCAGCATCGCCTCAAAAAAACAGCCGTCCAAGTCCCGGTTAACCGAAGCCCGCAAAGTCGCTGCATATCGCCTCTCCCAGCCATTGGTACGGCTTTTGGCCCGGACAGGAATAACCCCCAACGCCCTGACCTGGGTTGGTCTTTTGCTTTCCTTCGGTGCAGCGGCGCTTATTGCTCTCGGTCAGCCTTTCATCGCCGGCTTTGTGGTTCTTATTTCCGGACTTTTTGACATGCTGGATGGGGCACTGGCTCGCTTCATCGATAAAAGCACCAAATTCGGCGGCATCCTCGATTCTATTCTGGACCGCCTGGGTGAGGCAGCCATCCTGCTGGGTCTTTTAATATTCTTCGTCAGATACTTCTCAGCGCCAGGTATACTTGTTGTCGGTTTCACACTGCCTGCCGCGTTGATGGTCAGCTACCTCCGGGCCCGGGCAGAAGCGGCTGGCTTGATTGGAGAGGTAGGTCTTTTCACCCGTACAGAAAGAATCATCATCATAGCACTGGGGCTTTTATTAAGCAGCATTGACTATGCACTGATTATATCGCTGAGCATAATTGCCTTTTTCAGCTACGTGACCGTTATTCAGAGGCTGCTCCATATATGGCGCCAGACAAAGGGAGAATAGTTCTCACATCATTTTCGGGAGGCCAGAATGCCAGTAATTGCGATTATTGGAGCTCAATGGGGAGACGAGGGAAAAGGAAAGATAGTTGACCTGCTTGCCGAGGAGGCAGATATGGTAATGCGTTTTTCCGGCGGGGATAATGCCGGGCACACCGTGGTCAACCAGCAGGGTGAATTTGCCTTACACCTCGTCCCTTCCGGTATATTTTCAACCAAGGCCACCTCAGTGATCGGAAACGGCGTAGTGGTCAATCCCCGCGTTTTGCTAGACGAGCTGGGCGCGCTCAAGCGGCGCGGCGTGGACACCTCGCGCTTTTTCATCAGTGACCGTGCTCACTTGGTGATGCCATACCATATTCTTCTCGATGGACTGGAGGAAGAGGCACGGGGAGGCAAAGCTATCGGCACCACGCGCAAGGGCATCGGTCCTGCCTTTGCCGACAAGGCCGCTCGCCTAGGAATCAGGACTTGCGACCTGCTGGACAAAGATGTTTTCCGCGAGCGACTTCACGCCATGCTCGCCAGTAAGAACACGATATTGACCAAGGTCTATAACACCGACCCGCTACCAGAGGACGAGATATTCAGCGAATACTGCCAGTATGGGGAGATACTGGCTCCCCACATCTGCGATACCACCATCCTGCTTGAAAAGGCATTAAATGACGGCAAAAAGGTAATGCTGGAAGGAGCCCAGGGGACTTTGCTGGACCCTGATTTCGGTACCTACCCCTACGCCACCTCATCTTCACCGCTGGCCGGAGGAAGCTGCTTGGGAGTCGGCCTGGGGCCAACCAGGATGGGCAATGTTCTGGGTGTCTTCAAAGCTTACTGTACACGCGTTGGCGGTGGTCCCATGCCCACCGAGTTGCAGGATGAAATCGGCGGCTGCATCCGGGAACTGGCCCACGAATACGGCACCACCACTGGTCGACCCAGACGCTGCGGCTGGTTTGATGCCGTCGCCTCCCGGTTCAGCACCCGTGTGAACGGCTACACCCGGGCAATTGTTACCCGCCTCGATGTGCTGGATACACTGCCCGCCCTGAAAATATGCACTGCCTACGAGTTAAACGGTGAGAAAATCGACTACTTCCCGGCAAGTGCCGCCACACTGGAAAAGTGCCAGCCGATATATGAAGAACTGCCCGGCTGGCAGACGCCCATAAGTGACATCCGTGATTTTGCCCATCTGCCACTTCAAGCTCGCCAGTACCTGTCAAGGCTTGAGGAGCTTATCGCCTGTCCCATCAGCATCATATCGGTCGGCATGAGGCGAGAGCAGACTATCTTCAAGAGCCCTGTCTGGTAGAGGCAGGCAGTAAGCAAGCGCAATCTTAAACGAAAAAGGGAGCTGTTTAAAATGGAGAAAAAAGAACCTCTGGCAACACAGGAAGAGTATGAAAAACTGATAACACATCATCAAGACATCCCAGCGGTAGAGCTGGTTCCCGGACAGGTCAGTGTGCATCTTATTTCCGGCAAGCGGGCGACGGCCATGTTCGCTACTTTTCAGCCCAACGCCGTTGGCCCTCTGCACAAGCACGAACATGAGCAAATCATGATTATCGCCGATGGAGAAGGTGAACTGGTGACCGGCGGGAAACGCTATCCAGTGAAAAAGGGCGACGTTACCGTCTTCGCCTCGAATCAGGAGCACGGCACCTACGCTTCCGACAAGGGAATCAAGACCATTGAGGTATTTATCCCGGTGCGCCAGGAGTACATGGATAAGCTGGCCGAGGTCAAGAAACGCCTGGGGAAATAATTCAGCGACTGTAGACAGGCTACAGCACCCCAGCCACTAACACTGGGACTATTCTCCTATTTCCCTTCCTCACCAAGCCGCTGATTGAGCAGCTCTATGGCTTTCCTGAGCTCTTGCTGTTCTGCCTGGCTCTGCTCCAAGAGCTTTATCATAGCCTCGGTGGTGGCCAAATCACTATCCGGAGACGGGAGTCGCCTGGTAATAAAATTTATGGGCTGGTCCTCGTCCATGTTCAGGTTCAAGGAAAGCACATCAAATCGATTGTAGTGCCCGGTGATATCGTGCCACTGCTTATGGATTATCTCCTGCTCGATGTCAATTTCGGCGTATATTATGCCCTCCTTGCCCTCAATGCTGGTCAACACCTCACCATTCGGCCCGTAGATAGCACTGTAGGCGTTGGCGCTGGAGAGGAACTGGCGCTTCTCCTCTGTATCGCCGAGCATCTCTATCATTTCCTGGTTAATGGTGCTGGTTGATACCAGCGTGAAGACCTTGCCCTCGCAGGAATGGGCCCCTGCCCTGAGGTGTATCCATGTGTTCTGTCCCAGCTTGGTAGAGAGGCCTATGGCCGGGTAGTTAGCCACATGTACCTGTTCACCCTGCGCCAGCAAAGCAAACCTGGCCAGGGTATTGCTGTTCTCGCCACAGGCAAGGGTGCCCAGCCTGCCAATATCGGTTTCCCACACCCTCATACCGGAGCCGTCGCCTCGAGACCAGACCATCTTCTCAGGAAAGGTGGGCACCAGCTTGCGGTGCTTCCCCAGAATAGTCCCCTGGCGGCTAATAACCAGGTTCGTGTTCCACATGGTTCCCATATTGACCGATACTTTCTCGTTTACCCCGATGATTACATAGATATCGGCGGCTTTGGCCGCCCGGCAGAGCTCATCAGTGGCGGGGCTGGGTATCTCCACTGCTTCCTTGAAAAGCCGGCAGAACAATTCGGCGCCTTTCAACGGCGAATCCAGCAATATCCAGTAGGGATAGCCCGGCACAAAAGTCTCGGGGAAAGCCACCAGCTTTGCTCCATTTTTACTGGCCTCCTGTATAAGTTCGCAGGCCCTGTCCACGGTAGCCTCCCTGTTGAGGAAAACGGGCGACGTCTGCACTGCCGCCGCTTTAAATTTCGGGTATTGATCTCCCATATTATCCTCCTGACTCTCACTGCTGATGCAGACAATTATAGTTCCATATAGAATCACAATCAACACTGGTCAATAGTTATTCACCCGCCTCTACCTTATACCCCCTGCGGGTCAGGTAATTGCCCAGCACGATTGATGTTATTATCACCAGCGGCAGCGAGACCAGCCACCTTATAACAGTGAACTTAACGCCCAGAAAAGAAGCCTCAAAGATGGTCATCGGGATGCGGCAGATGGCAGCGGCACTGAGGTAGGTGAAAATGACGCTGAGCTTAGCCCCTTTGCTGTAAAGAGCATAGGCCACTGGAAAGGCCAGATACAACCCGCCGACCGCGGTACTACCAAGCAGTATCATCCAGAGGTAGCCGCGGAAGCCGGAACCTTCCCCGAGGTGTCGCTCAACGGTCTCCCGTTTCACCCAGACCTCAAAAAGGCCGATTAAAATGAAAGCGCCGGGCAGTATCTTCAGCATATCAACAGAAAAAACGGCGAAATTCTGGCCGATTTGCTGGCCAGGATTGAACCCCATCAAAAAGGAAACACCAATAAAAATAAAATAGCTGGCAATGAGCAGTATTTTCAATATCGCGCTGCGTTTCATTGCCAAATCTCCCCAAAGAAAAGGCCAATCATAATCGCCACCGCAAGGGCAATAAAGAAGCCGATAACGTTTCGGATAATGGTCACCTTCAGTCCGAAATACGCCCTCTCTATGGGCGCAGTGAGCACGCCCACCATCATCAGGGTGGTGGTAAATGCCGCGATGACCATATAGGCCACCCCTTTTTGTGCTAAAATGCCCGCCAATGGGAAAGTAATGAAGCCGGGCATGAAGGTGGCGGAACCCAGAAGAGAGGCCAGAGCCATAGCCGTGAATTTATTATCGCTGCCGAGGTAACGTGAAATGACTTCATCCGGTATCAGATAAAGGACGATGGATATGAGGACAATCATGAGCAAAAATGCGGGGAGAATCCTGATAAAGCGTCGGCCAGCGATTTTTACCGAACGGATAGTCTTCTCACGGCTGAAGGCTAGGGAAACCAGCAGGGCCAACCCGGCGACAATATACAGATACATTTACCTCCGCCGTTTCTCCCTTACAGGACAATACTTCTCACATTTTTCTTCTTTACCAGGCGTTTCCACTATCAACGCCGCTGAGGTAAGGTTCCAGCATCGTTCCAGAGCTTCACGGTTAATAAAGTAGTGAACATGGTAGCCTCGCCGCTCACCATTGACCAGCCCGATTGCCTGGAGGACTCGAAGGTGCTGTGATACTGCCGATTGGGTAAAATTAAGGAACGCAGCCAAGGCATTAACACATAACGCGTGCGGGGCACGCTGCCGGCAAAGAAGTTTGATTAATCTGAGACGTGTGGGGTCAGCCAGCGCAGTAAATACCGCCGCTTGTTCTTCGGTATTTCTCTGAATGATATTCTGTGTTTCCATAGATTATAAGTTTTTACTAATATTCTTATAACCTATATTATCATCTTCTGTCAAGTATCCAAGCGGTATAACACTATCTCTACACCGGCAAGTCTATGATGTAGTTCTTTAACGTGTCTTTGATAATCTGTGCCGTCTTTTCGTCCGGCTCAGTTAGCGGCAGGCGCGGCTTACCCACACGGAAACCGACCTGGTTCACAGCGTACTTCACCGGTATGGGATTCGAAACCATAAACATGGCGTTGACCAGCGGCAGAAGGTTACGGTGAATGGCCGCCGCCTCGGCAACTTTGCCGTCGGTGAAGCTGTCAATCATTTCCTTTATCTGCTTACCTACCAGATGTGAAATCACGCTTATGATGCCGTAGCCGCCAATTGTCATAATAGGAAAAGTATCCTGGTCATTGCCGCTCCAGACCAAGAAATCGTCGCTGGCTTCCTGTATAATCTTGGCAATCTGCTCAAGGTTGCCGCTTGCTTCCTTAACCCCGATTATATTGTCGATTTTGCTCAGCCGGATAACGGTATCAGCTGTCATATTGACCACGGTGCGCGAGGGCACGTTGTACATGATGCAGGGCAGGCTGGTGCTTTCCGCAGCTGCCTTGAAATGCTGATATAACCCCTCTTGAGTTGGCTTGTTATAATAAGGCACCACCAGCAGGCAGGCATCAACGCCGATTTTCTCCGCTTCTCTGGTCGCCTCAATGGCTTCCGCAGTGCTGTTGCTTCCCGTGCCGGCGATAAGGCTCCCTTTGTCACCCACTGCCTCCTTTATTTCCCGGAAAAGGCGGTACTCCTCCGCCCGAACCAGAGTGGGCGACTCTCCGGTGGTACCGACAACCAGCACGCCATCGCTCCCCGAGGCAAGCAGGGCAAGTGCCAGTTTTTTAGCCTGCTCATAGTCCACCTCCCCTTTCTCATCGAAAGGGGTAACCATAGCCGTTATCAATCTACCCAGTTCTTTCATTTCGCCACCTCCCGTGGTTTTATCCAGTCCCGCTTGACCATTTCTTCAGCAATCTGGATCGCATTCAGCGCCGCTCCCTTGCGCAGATTGTCAGCGACAACCCACATAACCAGACCATTGGGATGAGAAGTATCACGGCGGATACGGCCAACGAACACCTCATCGGAGCCAGTCGCCATCCAGGCGTGCGGATACAGACTGATGGCGTTATCATCCAGTATTTTCACCCCCGGCGCCCCGGCAAGAATGCGCTCGACATCATCTGGCATCATCGGCGAGAAAAATTCCGCCCATACCGCCTCACTATGCCCAATGAGTACCGGCACCCGCACACAGGTCGCCGACAGGGCGATTCCGCCGGCGTGCATTATCTTTTTGGTCTCCTCTTCCATCTTCCACTCTTCTCTGGTATAGCCATCATCGAGAAAAACGTCTATCTCAGGCAATACATTAAAGGCTATCTGATGAGGGTAAACGTGGGGTATGGCTTTCTGCCCCTCCAGTACCTTCTTGCTCTGCACATTCAGTTCCTCAATCGCCGCCGCCCCGGTGCCGGAAACCGACTGGTAAGTGCTGACCACAATACGCTTGATAGGATTAACTTTATGCAGCGGATAAAGTGCCACGACCATCTGGATGGTGGAGCAGTTTGGATTGGCAATGATGCCACTGTGCCATTCAATATCTTCCGGGTTAACCTCGGGTACCACCAGTGGTACATCAGGTTCCATACGCCAGGCAGCGCTGTTATCAATCACCACGGCGCCTGATTTCGCCGCCAGTGGTGCATAATGACGGCTTATCTCGGAGCCAGCCGAGAAAAGGGCAATATCTATACCATCAAACGAGTCGGAAGTTGTCTCCCCGACCTCGATTTCCTGCTTGCTGACCAAAAGTTTCCTGCCCGCCGAACGGTCAGAGGCAAGCAGCCTTATGGATTTCATCGGGAAACTGCGCTGTACCAGAACTTTGATGAACTCCTGGCCGACCAGCCCGGTGGCACCAACAATAGCAATATTGTATTCCATCACTTACTCTCTTAATCCCAGCAAAGTGTCCAGGCCGTAAACCAGCCCCTTGCGCTTAACCACTTCTCTAATCGCCAGCATCACCCCCGGCATGTAGCACTCCCGGTTGATGGTATCATGGCGTATGCTCAATGTCTGCCCCGGCGCGCCCAGAATTACCTCTTGATGGGCCATCAGCCCGGGAAGGCGTACGCTGTGAACGCTCACCCCCTCCACTGACTCCCCCCGACTTGGAGCCGCCTTGCCCTGTGGCTGGAGAAACGGTTTACTTCTGGCTTCCGCCATCGCTCTGGCGGTCATCTGCGCCGTCCCCGAAGGAGCATCCGCTTTCAGGTGATGGTGCAGCTCTATTATCTCCGCATAATCAAGATATTTCGCCGCGATTTTCGCCAGATGCATCATGAGGATAGCACCAAGAGCAAAGTTCGGCGCCATCACCGCACCAATGTTGTGCTCCGCGGTCAGGCCCTCGATTTCCTTTACCTCGCCAGGCGAGAAGCCAGTAGTGCCTATGACCAGATTGACGCCTTTTCCCGCAGCCAGTCGCACTGCCAGCATGGTCGCTTTGGCAATGCTGAAATCCACCATAACATCGGGCTGACAGCGAGCCAGGATGTCGCCAAGGTCGGTGGAAAAAGGGACCGAGCTGGAACCATCGGGCAGGAGCAGTGAATCCTTTGCTGCTTTCATGTCCACCGCGCCTACCAGCAACGCGTCATCTTCGCCACATACGGCTTTAACCACCTCCTGCCCTACCTTGCCGGCAGCTCCGTGAACAATTACCCTGATTGGATTCATAGTCTTCTCCTCGCTGGTGCAGAAGACTCTTAACGACCCCGAAAAGTACCTTTTTGCAGGGGTGGCCTGCGCCTGGACTGGTCCCGCCGTCCAGAGAACGAATCCCTATCCCTCCGGAACGGTCGGCCTGACCTGGAGGAATCTCTTTCTTGAGCACCAGAAGGCCGATAATCCTTCTCAAAAACCGCTCTGCGGGACAGGTTTACTCTCCCCATATTGTCAATATTAATTGCCTTTACCGTGACCTCGTCACCGATCTGAACCTCATCTTCAACCTTGCCTACCCGGTGGGCTGCCAGTTCACTGATATGTACCAGCCCTTCCTTCCCGGGCAGAATTTCCACCATAGCACCGAAATCAAAAATGCGGGTCACCTTGCCGGTATAGATAGTGCCAATCTCAACATCCTTGGTCAAACTTTCAATGATGCTTATGGCTTTTTTAGCTGCTTCTTCATTGACCGCGCCGACAAGTACGATACCACTGTCATCAATATCAATGGTTGTCTTGGTTTCCTCGGTTATCGACCGAATCGTCTTGCCACCGCTGCCGATAACACTGCCAATCTTTTCCGGGTCAATGGTTATCTTGTATACTCGCGGCGCATATGGGCTGACCTCGGGTCGGCTGGCACTTATAGCCTCGTTCATCCGGTCCAGAATGTGCATCCGTGCATCGTGACTTTGCGCGATAATCTTCTCCAGAATTTCCAGACTGACACCTTTGAGTTTGATATCCATCTGCACGGCGGTAACGCCATCTCTGGTCCCAGCAATCTTGAAGTCCATGTCGCCGTAGGCGTCCTCAAGACCTTCGATGTCGGTTAGAATCTGGTACTTGCCATCATCGCCGGTAACAAGCCCCATGGCTATTCCGGATACCGATTTTTTTATCGGTATGCCAGCGTCCATCAGCGCCATGCTACCCGCGCAGACGCTCGCCATAGAGGTGCTACCGCTGGAACTGAGCACCTCGGAGACAAGACGAATGGTATAGGTGAAATCCTCGTCACTGGGTAACACTGGAACAAGGGCCCTTTCCGCCAGTGCACCGTGTCCGATTTCGCGGCGACCCGGTGACCCCAGACGCTTTACCTCACCACTTGAAAAGGGTGGGAAATTATAATGATGAATGAAGCGCTTCGTTTCTTCAATACCGAGGCCATCAAGTTGCTGCTCCTGTCTGGTAGAGCCCAAGGTGGCAATGGTCAGCACCTGCGTCTGGCCCCTGCTGAAAAGAGCCGAGCCATGGGTCCTTGGTAAAAGCCCCGCCTCTGCACTGATTTCCCTGACTTCGTCAAGGGCGCGACCGTTGAGCCGTTTCCCGGCCAGTATACTGTTCCTCACCTCGGCCTTGGCCCTGGCCTCAAAGGCGGCCAGGATATCTTCGCTGGCGTAGGTCTCGCCCAGGTCTCCCAGCGCCATCTTCTTTAGTTCAGAGAATTTTTCCTCGCGTATCGATTTATCTGTTTCTGCCAGGACAACCGGCAGTTCATCGCCGACGCTCGAAGCTACCGCCGAAGCGATTTCCGGATTGACTTCTGAAACTGGAGCTTCCTCTTTTGGCTTGCCACAGGCCTGCTGGACCTGTTCTTGAAGCCGGATGATATCCTGGTTGGCGTCAAAGCCAAACTGCATAGCCCTGGGCAGAATTTCTTCTGGAACCTCCCTGGCACCGGCTTCCAGCATGACAATTGCCTTCGCAGTGCTGGCCACAACCATATCGAGCTGACTGTTTTCAAGTTCGACCAGCGTTGGACTCACCACCAGTTCACCATTGATATAGCCCACGTGAACGGCGCTTACCGGGCCATCGAAAGGCACCTCTGAAATACACAGTGCTGCCGAAGCACCGATTACCGCCAGAACATCAGGGTCATTCTCCTGGTCAGCGGACAGCACGGTGGCCACAATCTGTATATCACGGCGCCACTCTTTGGGCAAGAGTGGCCGTATCTGACGGTCAATTAGGCGACAGGCCAGAATGGCCGCTTCAGTGGGGCGTCCCTCTCGGCGGATGAAGCCGCCCGGGATTTTACCCGCTGCGTACAGTCGCTCCTCGTAGTCCACAGTCAATGGCAGAAAATCAACGCCTTCACGGCGTTCATCGGCCACGGTGACCGTCACCAAGACCACCGTATCTCCGTAGCGAACTGTTACCGCCCCACTCGCCTGCCCGGCCAATTTTCCGGTTTCTATAATAAGGTCTCTTCCACCAAAACGGCATTGAAAAGTTTGAAGTCGTGACAATTTCCTCTCCCCGCTCAGACCTTATTTACGCAGTCCGAGTCGTTTAATCAGTTTGTTATATTTACCAACGTCTTCCCGACTCAGATAGTTAAGCAGTCTCCTTCTCTGTCCAACCAGCTTGAGCAGACCGCGCTGGGTATGAAAGTCATGGCGGTTCTCCGTCATATGGTTGGTCAACTGCTTTATCCTCTCGGTAAGCAGGGCCACCTGAACCTCGGTTGAGCCGGTATCTCCGTCTTTGTTTTGATAATCGCTGATAATTCCAGCTTTCTTGTCCTTGTCCAAACTACACCTCACTAACCAGTTATAGGCAATAATTGCAAATCAAGTGATTATACCATACCAGCCTGCTATATGTAAATTGACTCACGACGCCGCGCCCGAAGGAGACGCGGCATAAAGCCAACACATGCAGCAGCCTGTGTCTTTCTCAATTCAACATTCTAGACATGATATCTGCCAACTAGTATAATACTCGTTAGTATGGGTAGAACTGTAAAGGAACGCGCGGAAAGCAGCGTTACCCCTGAAGTAGACTGCAACTTTTTCAGTGGTGACACATGGCAGCAGGAAAGGGTAGCCATACCCGGCGAACTGCCGCTATCCATCTTTGTCAATGAACAGGAAGTTGCCACAATACTGTGCACGCCGGCCAGGCTGACCCAGCTTGTCCTGGGGTTTCTGTATCTGGAGGGAATCATCAATGAGCGACAGGAAGTAGCCAGTCTGCGCGTCTGCGAGGAGGAACCGATTGCCGATGTGAGGCTGCTCAGAAAAGAGTACAGCGCACCGGCGAGACGCACTATTACATCAGGTTGCGGGAGCGGCGTCAGCTTTGATGCCCGTTCGTCACCGGTTACCTCTGACCTGGTTGTTACCTCCAGCGAAATTTTGACATTAATGCGGCAGCTTTACCAGCAGCAGGACCTGTTCCAAGAAGTGGGCGGCATTCACTCTTCCGCACTGGCGGACCGGGAAAAGATACTGGCCTCTGCGGAAGACATCGGGCGGCATAACACGCTGGACAAGATTATGGGCGAGTGCCTGCTGAGAGGACTGCCCACGCAGGATAAAATTCTGCTGACGACAGGTCGCATTTCCTCGGAAATGGTGCTGAAAGCAGCCCGAATGCAGGTGCCAATCGTTGTTTCACGGGGTACCCCAACGGAGAGAGCAGTTATACTGGGAGAAAAACTGGGAATCACCGTCGTTGGCTATGCGCGGGGAAACAGGCTGTCCGTTTTCTCGGGTAAGGAACGACTAATTACCAACAATAGTCAAGGTTTATAAAAGCATTGCTGGTAGGAGGGACAGGTTATGCCGTTTCGTATCGGACCATGGGAGATAGCCCTTATCCTGGTCATTATTCTCATCGTTTTCGGCGTTGGCAAGCTGCCGCAGGTGGGCGGTGCCATAGGCAAGGGGATACGGTCTTTCCAGAAAGGGCGACGCGGTGAGGAGCTTGAAGAGGGTGAGGAAGAAGACGAAGAGAAACCCAAGAAGTCTGCCCGCAAGAAGAGTACCAAGAGCTAAGCATCACCACCGCTAGCATATCAACGGGCTAATGCTCTCGTAGATAAGCCAATCCCTGCATTCTGCTAAGGAATAGACATGGACTTTTTCGGTATCGGTTTTGGAGAAGTACTGCTTATTCTCATTGTCGCCCTGATTATCTGGGGGCCAAAGAGGCTGCCCAGCATCGCCCGCATGCTGGGTAAAACTATGCATAACCTGAGAAAAGCCACCAATGACCTCGCCACCCAGGTAACCAGAGAAATCGATATCGAAGAAAAAGAGCGCGGAAAGAAGGGTGAATCCACATCGCCCAACGGGAGCCCTGCCGTCAGGAGAGATGCCAAGGGAGATGAGTGAAGACGGGAAACAGTCCCTTCTGACACACCTTCTGGAGCTACGCCAGCGTCTGATAAAATGCGTTATCGCCATCGCCGTTGCCTCGGTTATCGCCTTCATTTTCTACGAATGGATATTCTATATACTGAAACTTCCCGCCGATAAGCTCAACCTTGTTTTCATTGAAATGACCGAGATGCTCGGCACCATCATGAGGGTATGTCTTATCGCCGGCATTATCATAGCCATGCCCTACCTTGTTTTTCAGGGCATCATGTTTGTCTCTCCGGCGCTGACTCCCAGAGAGAAAAAGTATGTTTATATCATCCTGCCGTGGATTGCCCTGATGTTCACGGGCGGCGTGGCTTTCGGTTACTTTGTGCTCATTCCTCCGGCCACCAGATTTCTGCTTAGCTTCGGCGCTGATATCGCCAGCCCCGAGATTCGGGTGGGCAATTACATATCGGTAATCGCCAGGCTACTGCTTGCCATTGGTATTGTCTTTGAGATGCCGGTGATAACCACCTTCCTGGCCAGGCTGGGTGTGCTCAAGCCGCACTGGCTTTCCGACCACCGCCGGACCGCGATTATCGTCGCCTTCATTCTCGCCGCTCTCATCACACCTACATTTGACCCCATCAACCAGTGTCTGGTAGCTGTCCCGCTTATTGTCCTTTACGAGCTGAGTATCTGGCTGGCCAAGCTGGTCTATAAGAAACCGATGATAGAGGACACCACCTGAGCCAGGCATATTTACTGATGCAGTTATATATGTTACACTTGTTCAACTTCGTGTCCAGAACAGCAAGCAGATGAGTCAGGAGCAGCGACCCCTGGCTCAAATACAGGGCGAACAGAGCCCTGCTGCGGAAAGGGGGTGATCAGAGTGATTAGGCGGACTTGATGCGTATTCAAGGAGAGAGGGTCCCTCTCCACCAGCATTGCCTGTCAGTCCAGGCAGTTAAACAATGATACGCATGGAGGTTTATATGCGACGATTATTCACGCCGAGAACTCGGATCATCCTCGCCGGGCTCATCTTTGGCGCCCTCGGGGCACTGATGGTCAACTGGGGCAACCCGCCCAACATGGGCATATGCGTTGCCTGCTTCCTGCGTGACATCTCCGGTGCTTTCAACCTTCATCAGACTTCTGTAGTACAGTATCTCCGCCCCGAAATCATGGGATTCACCATCGGCGCTCTTATCACCGCCTTCGCCTTCCGCGAGTGGCGACCGAGGGGCGGTGCTTCACCAATAACCCGTTTTGTTTTAGGGGCGCTGGTTATGATTGGCGCCCTCGTCTTCCTAGGCTGCCCGATTCGCATGCTGCTCAGGCTGGCCGGCGGCGACCTCAACGCCATCACCGCGCTGGCGGGCATGGTCCTCGGCATACTGGTCGGTGTCTTCTTTCTGAAACGAGGTTTCAACCTAGGCCGGGCAGTTAAAATAAACGCCGTGACCGGATGGATATTGCCCGCCATAATGGTCGGTCTGCTGCTCTTCGCCATCTTCAGGCCGGACTTTATCACTTACAGCGAGAGCGGGCCTGGCGCCATGCATGTTCCGCTGGCGCTGGGTCTTGGCATTGGCCTTCTGGTGGGCTTTATGGCACAGCGGACAAGGCTGTGCTCGGCGGGCGCCTGGCGCGACATTTTCCTAGTCAAAGACTTCCACCTTTTCAGCGGCATCGCCGCCTTTTTCGTCGCCGCACTGGTTGTCAATTACCTAGCAGGCAACTTCGGTGCCAGCGGCATATATCACTGGAGCTTTGCTGAGCAGCCAGTAGCCCATAACAACCACCTCTGGAACTTCTTTGGCATGGGATTGGTCG
>Ga0209536_100006335_pt1 | contig 18135 bp, 19 predicted proteins | sample DeeMarSeWOR28_12_FD_187461 | JGI IMG/M metagenome (GOLD analysis project Ga0209536, IMG submission 187461) | Marine sediment microbial communities from White Oak River estuary, North Carolina - WOR-2-8_12 (SPAdes) (version 2) | ecosystem: Environmental > Aquatic > Marine > Intertidal zone >... | reverse complement strand
ACGGCTGGAGCAGCTTTGGCGGCTTCGACTTTTGCCCAGGCCAGCGCCAGTCCGCGCAGTTGCAGATCGCGATAGAGGCCATTTTGGCCTACAAGGTTTTCTTGTTCGGCTTCCAATAATGCAGCAGCACGGATTGGATCAATCTCATTCCATTCAACTGCTACGAGCGGCAAGGCCCAGGCGCGTCCGCGGGCAGCATTCAAATCGGTAGCGATCAAACCAGCAGATTCCATTTCCACTTCATGCCCAACCGTGACTTCCTGCACCGCCAGGCTCTGACCCCACAGGGCAGTTTCGTTCTCACGGGCTGTGTACAGAGCTAGTAGGGATTCATCGAAAAGAGCCTGTGCTTGTGCTGTATCTGTTTCGCTCCAGGCGGTACCTACTCGCGCCAGCATCCAGGCGCGGGCCTGGGCGCGGTCAGCGGCATCGGCGGCGCGTTGAGCAGTGTCGAGCGTAGTCTGCGCCGCTTGTTGCTCTTCCGTAGTCATTTCAACTTCAACAGCGGGAACCCGGAAGATAGGCAAGGCAAAGAACACAAATACCGCTATCACAAACATTACTCGCCAGAATGTGGCCCATGATTTACTGACGATCCCGGCTTTGATGGCACGTGTGTTGTAAAGCCCCCAGGCAAGCGAGCCGAGAATAATCAGCGTAATGACCGCCGCGTAGATGAGTACGGTGCGCTGTTTCTGCACTTGTGCCATCTGGCTCAGGACTGTATAAGCTTTGTTCATCTGGTAGCGCGCGGTCTGTGCTTCGCTGACAAAGGCGTCCAGGCTGGTGACCGGGGTATCCAGCATGCGGCTGTAACGCTGGGTGTAACCGTCCAGGCGGGATTGGGTCTTTTCGGGAAGAGTGCCCACCGACCCCTGCGCACGGTCGATCATGAGCAGCAGGCGTTCGGTGTAGTACAGTTCCTCGTGGATGGCTGTCGCTGCCGGACAGGGACTGTTGACTTCACGACCAATGCCACCCTTCCATTCAGTGACAGTGGCGAGGCGTGCGTCATCGGCCAGGTGACAGGAAACGCAGTAGTTGCCGGGAACGAGAGTCGGCCCATCGGTTTCGGTCAGCAGGCCGCGGGCGGGGGATGATGCGGAAACAGATGTAACGGCCAGCGTCAAAACTATGAGAAAGGCCAAGGTTGGGATCAGGATTCGTTGTTTCATGCGTCCATGCTCTCAGGTTGTTCTTCAGGGATAGCAGGTTCTTCCTGTATGCCAGCCGACACGATCCAGCGTGCCATGAAGTAGTAGATCGCACAAGCCGCACCAACGATCAACAAGGCGAATACACCACCGGGACCGGCATTGTCGAAAAATGCGTGAACTACAGCACCAATGTCCATGTTAATCTCCTGTTGTGGCAGGCACGGGTTCGGCAGGATGGGCGTGACCGGGGAGTTCGTCGGCTGTTTCCCAGATAGGAACGATCGGGAAAAAGCGGGTGAAGACCGCATACAGCAGGGCCATTCCGGCAAAGCATGCAATTGTGATCATGATCTCCGGCAAGGCGGGAAAATAACTGCCCTGTCCCATCACATGTAGCATGCGTGGGCTGACTTCGGTGGGGATGATGACGATGTAGCGCTCCATCCACATGCCAATGTTGATCAGCACGGAGGCGAACACCATCCAGCCGATGTTGTTCTTGCCTTTGAAGATGAATATCAGTAACGGGATGCCAAACACGAAGGCGGCCATGCTCCAAAAAACAGTTGCATAGGTGCCGCTGAATTTGTCGTTCAGGACAACCATCTCCTCAGTCATGTTGCTGTAGCCGATGGTCAGGTGTTCGGCAATCATCATGTACAGCCAGCCGAGGACGAAGGTGATCAAAAGTTTACGCAGCGAGTTGAACAGACCGATATGCAGAACTTTTTCCAGCTTATAGGTTTTTCGCAGCAGCGCCAGGACGATGACAACTGCTGCCGTTCCTGAAAGGATTGCGCCCAGCAGGAAGAACGGCCCGATCAAGGCCGTGTGCCAGCCAGGCTGGACCGTCATGCCGAACAGCCAGGAGACGACGGTATGCACGGTCACCACCAGCATGGTCATAAAGACAGCCATGCCGTCCAGCACTTTTTCCAGGCGGTGATATTGCTCGGGGCTGTGGTTCCACCCCAGGGCCAGGATCTCGTACATGCGGCGCTGCCAACGCGGGGCGTCCGTCAGGCGATCGCGGCACATGGCAATATCGGGGATAAGCGAGAGATAGAAAAAGACAACGCTGGAGAGCAAGTACAAGCTGACCGCGGTCACATCCCACAAAATCGGTGACTGGTAGCGACCGAAGAACAGCAGGTTGAACAAGCGTTCCGGGCGACCCATGTCAATGATGATCGAGCCAGCGCCAAACGGCAGGCTGAAAAGTGTGATGGCTTCGGCAGCGCGGGTCAGCGGAGCGCGCCAACTCTGGCCGGCGATGCGCAGGATGGCTGAGATAAAGGTTCCCGAGTGAGCTAAACCAATGAAGAAGACGAAGTTGGTGATGTACACGCCCCAGTAGACCGGGCGGTTCATGCCTGTGATGCCCAGCCCTTCCAGATATTGCCAGACCCACATCCCCAGGCCGGTTAGCAGAAGAGCCAGCAAAGCACCCCATAGCAGATAGTCGCCTGTGGAAACCTTTCGCACAGGAGCAAGGATCGCTTTTATGTGTTGGTTCTTTGGTTCCATCGTCATCACCCTTGCTTCAAATAATAAACCTTCGGATGCGTGCCTAACTCTTCGAACACCCGGTAGGCACGCGGACTGTGCGCCAGCTTGGCCACCAGGCTGTTTGGATCGTCCAGGTCACCGAAATAGCGTGCACGCCCGGTGCAGGTCTGCACGCAGGCCGGGATATAGTCCGTGGCCTGGAACGTGCGGCCTTCGGCCTCGGCGGTCTCGCGCGCCTTGCGCAGTCGCTGCACGCAGAAGGTACACTTTTCGACCACACCTTTGGGGCGCGGCTGTACTTCAGGCTCCGGGTTCAGGTGTTCCTTCAGGTCATCCGGCCACTCTGGCTCATACCAGTTGAAGTAACGCACCGCATACGGGCAGGCAACCGTGCACATGCGGCAGCCAATGCAGCGATCGTAATCCACGAGCACGATACCTTCTTCATTCTTATAGGTCGCCTTCACCGGGCAGACCTTGATGCAGGCAGGTTCCTCGCAGTGCATGCAGGGACGTGGCAGGATCGTGGTCTGAACGTTCGGATATTCGCCTTCTACAAAAGGCAATACCTCGTTCCACAGGATGGCACGTCCCATGTCGGCCTGGTTCTTTCCGGCGATGGGCGTGTTGTTTTCCATGCGACAGGCTGCGGTGCAGCTCTGGCAGGCGAAGCATTTGTCAAGGTCAATTACCATTCCCCAGCGGGGCATAGACTACCTCCAAAAGTGTTCGCAAAAAGGAATCCCGTCATTTCTCAAACCGGATAAATGCGAACGCGGGCAGGCCCGGACACAGCCAGGCCGGTCAACGGCTCGCTCGTGATTTCGGTCAACGCGTTGGGGTTGGCCCCAACCACAGAATTTTCTTTGGACTTGCGGCCCCAGCGCACAAAGGTGTGGTGTCCCTGGCCGGGCGGCAGATAGACCGCGTTCGGCCAGATGCCCGCATAAACCCGGACTGTGGCCTGCACTCGGTTAAGCGGCGATTCCACCCAGACGCGGTTCCCGTCTTCCAGGTGCATGGCTTCGGCAGCCTTGTGGCTGAGTTCCACCCAGCTATCCCATTTGACGTCTCCCTGCAGGCCGTAGCTCTCCTGCAAGGTAGGTACAATGCCCTGCCACTGCTGAGATTGGGTGATCAGCGGCTGCGTCACCAACAGGAAGGGATATTCGATGGAATCTTTCGTGCTGTCTGCCAGTGCCGCAGGAATCTCGAAGTGCGGCAGGCAGGCCGGGGCAGAGTCGGAACCGAGCATGGCGAAGAGTTCACGGGAGAAGAAGTCAAAACGTCCGTCTTTGGGAGCGCTCAGTCGGTCTCGTCCGACCACGTCACTCCATGCAGGACTGCCGGGCTCCGCGTTAAAGTAGACTAGCTCAGACCAGTTACCATTGGCTTCCAACTTCTCCCAATCGAAACCTGATAGACGGTCTGTGATCAGATCTTTGTATGAGATCCAGGGGAAGGCGTCTTTCAGGGACCCGCCCAGTTTTTGCGCCAAGTCGATCAGCACATCGCCGGGATCGCGGGTATCGTGGACAGGCTCGACGACCGGGCGGCGTAGGGAGATGCCCGCATAGCCCGTGCCTTCCAGATAATCGTCTCCCCAGACCTCGAGGAAGGTGCTGGCTGGCAGGATCAGGTCGGCGTGCGCGGCGCTTTCGTCCAACGTGGAGGCAAAGCTGACCACGAAGGGCACTTTGTTCAAGGCGTCTATAGCTTGCCCGCCGTTGGGCATATCGTAGACCGGGTTGACGTTCAGCAGAAAGAGCGCTTCAATCGGGTAGGGCTTTCCTCTCAGGATGCGTTCCGGCACGTTCTGGTAAACCGAAAGCGCCAGCGGGAATTGCGTGCCCGCGCCGTCGAGTCGTTCCCGCTTTTCGCCCTTTTGGGCATCGCCATCTAGGGTGTAGGCAGGCCACTCGGTCAGTTCTGGGAAACGCTGCAGGATGACTCCGCCCTGGGCATCAATCGAACCGACCAGCGCGTTCAGGGCATGGACGGCCATTGCAGTGTAAAGCGCGTTGCCGTTCGAAAATTCGCCTGGTTCGGTGGGCATCACCGCCACAGCGGGCCGGTTAGTAGCGAATTCGCCTGCGATGCGGGCAATCTTGTCGGTGGAAACACCTGTGATGGCAGAAACGCGATCGAGTGTATATGTTTCCAGCACCAGCGATTTGAAGCCCTGATGTGTCACACCATCCGCATCTTCGAAATCTTCGAAGCCGTAGGTGAAATCGCGCACGAAATTTTCATCGTAGAGTTTGCTGTTGATGATGACGTTCGCCATCCCCAGCGCCAGCGCGCCGTACGTACCGGGACGGATGGGCACCCACTCGTCGGCCTTGATGCCGGTCAGCGAAAGGCGCGGATGCACCGCCACCAGCTTGCCACGCTGCGGGCGTCCGCGACGCATGAAGGCTGTCGCGCTCAATGTGCCGATCAGGTTGCGGCTAGATTCGAGAAGGTTTCCGCCGAAGGTCAGCACATAGTTGGAATTGTTGATATCATAAACCGGGATGGCGTTCACGCCCTGCGAGAGCCAGGTCGCCAGGCGGGCGGCGCCCTCCCCCAGGCTTTCGCGCGAAATCACGTTCGGCGAGCCATAGGCGTGCATAAAACGGTTGACAACCTGGCGCATCTGCCCGCGCAGTTCGCCATGCATGAGCGCCACACTGTGCGATTTGCCAGCTTTACGCAATTCCGCCAGCTTTTCGGCTACCAGTTTCAGCGCTTCATCCCACGAGATTTCTTTCCAGTCACCTGAGCCGCGTTTCCCAGTCTGGAAGCGCGGATGTTCAAGGCGTTCTGGGCTGTAGAGCACTTCCAGCGAAGTCTGTCCACGCAGGCAGCACACACCCTGGTTGAGCGGGTGCAGCGGGTTTCCTTCCACTTTCACGGCTCTTCCATTAACTACACGCACATCCAGTCCACAACCAGATGAACACAGGGCGCAGGTTGTTTTAACGATGGATTCATCCTGAGATTCTGATTGTGGCAGCAGTGGCTTTTCAGCAGGTCGTAAGGCGCTGATACCTGCTCCCGCGGCGGCAGCCGCCGCTCCGATCTTAAGAAAATCCCGGCGGGATAATTTCGATTTCGAGGTTTGGGATTGGGAATTTTCCATGCAGGCTATCCTTTACCAATCTCCGGAGTGCGGACTTCAGTCCGCTTAACTAAGCAGACTGAAGTCTGCGCTCCGCAACTTGAATAAGTACTAATTGCCATCGTATCCACCCAACCAACGATACAGGGGCTGGCCCTGCCCTGGAGCAGTCTCAAGCGCTTCGGCTTCCTGGACCTCGAGGTCTGTTACCGTGAAATAAGCCGGATCCACCGTCAGTTCGACGCCCAGCAACTCCAGCGCCTCGAGCGTATCCGGTACGTAGCCGGGCTTTTCGGATGCCACCCAGGCCTGTCCGCGCGGCCCGCGCGGGCCACCGCCTGATGGGCTGATGTGACAGCTTGCGCAGGGTTCGCCGGTCTGTGCCGAATATTCCGGCAGAGCCTCGGCCGTCGATACAGGCAAAAACGCCAGGAACATAGCCGTGACCAAGATCAATACGCCGAGAAAAATCAAGAATCGTTTCATAATCAAGCCTCGCCAACGGTAACTGTGTCGCCTTCCACCGTCACAGGGTACTGTTCCAATGGAATGGGCGGTGGCCCGGCTAGCACATCACCGAATTCGTCAAAACGACCATCATGGCAGGGGCAATAGAATTCTTTCTTATCCTTCTGCCATTCCACGAGGCAGCCCAGGTGCGTGCAGATCAGCGAAAAAGCCCGCAGGCTTTCCGGTGTGCGCAGCACCAACACGGATACGCCGCCGTAGGTAATGGCCTTCGTCCCTCCTACTGGAAGTTCAGCCAACGGGAAGGAAACCGGTTTGGCTTCCTGGATAGTATTGGTCGGTGGGAACAGCCGCGATTGCAGCCAGGTTCCCAGCCAGGCCGCGCCAACCGTGAACAGTCCAAGCTGAATGAACTGACGACGGCCAGCAAAGGCAGATGGTTTAGGGGTTGAATCAGATTCAGGTGTAGTTGTCATAGTTTTTCACTGGTGGTCGAGTACCGCGAAGCGGAGTATCGAGACCACAAATTTCGAGAAGCTGTTGTCTCGTTGGTCTCGATACACCCTTCGATTTCGTTGCACTCCGCTTAGGGCTACTCGACCAACGAGTTTCTTAAGGAACAATCGCATCCACGCCTGCGTAGGCATGGCAGTTGTTACAGGATGTGGCAGGATCGTGGCATTGCAGGCAATCGGTTTTGACCATGTCACCGCGATTGACAATATCTTTGTGGTTGGCCTGCCACCAATCCAGTGGGCTGTGGTATTCGGGGGCTGGCAGGCTCGGGTCAAGATAGACCGCTAGCGGGCCTTCCCCATCTTTTACGGGCTTCTCCACATATTGCGGGTAAAAAGCCACGACTAGCACGATGATTCCAACTGTGACGAGAGACAGGGCTACTTTACGCATGAGTGTCTCCTACTTCAACTGCAGAGCGTTCGCGAATAGGTCAATCACGCCACCAACCTTAACCGGCACGTCCCAATAGTGCATGGATTCGGGCAGTTGCGCTTTGCAGATCGCACAGATTGTAGCCAGGTAATTGGCCTTGGTATGTTTGACGGCCAATGCGCGCGGCTTGCCCCCAGCCATCCGAATGGGCATAATCTCATCGGACAACAGCCCATTGCCCGCGCCGCAGCAGAAGGTTTTCTCACGGATGGTGCTTTCTGGCATTTCGATGAAGTTGTTGCAGACAGCACCGATAATTTCGCGTGGTTCCTCGATCAGTTGTCCCGCGCGCGCCGAATTGCAGGGGTCGTGGTAGGTGACGACGTATTCATCGTTGGCAGACTTGTCGATGCGGCCATTGAAAGCGCCCTTTTTCATCATATCCAAAATGAACTGGCTGATGTGGTAGGGATAAGGCGGGTCGAACGCATCCATTGGACCACTTAGCGTTGGAGTGAGAATACCTGCCCGCCATGCATGGCCGCACTCGCCCCAGATAATGGTTTTGGCACCCAGCATACGGGCTGCATCGATAATACGCCGGTTGACTTTTTGCAAATTGGCAAAATTCAGGAATAAACCGAAATTTCCACCTTCATTACAATAGGTGCTGGTCGTCCAACTGATGCCCAGGTAGTGGAACAGTTTGGCATAACCGATCATCGTGTCGGTATTGGCAAAATTGTCTGCTGAGGGGGGGACAAGAAAAACATCAGCACCTTCCTCGTCCACCGGGAAACGGATAGGAAGCCCGGTCTCTTCCTCCATTTCTTCTTCGAGAAACTCACAGTTGTCGATCCAGGCAGCCGGTGGGATGCCTAGGTTGTTACCCGTCTGGTAGACCTTTGCCACCACTTCCGTGACATACTTGGTAGAAACGCCTATCTCAGCCATGATCTCACGGGCGGCTATGGTAATCTCAGCCGTGTCGATGCCATAGGGGCAAAAGACCGAGCAGCGGCGGCACTCCGAGCACTGGTAGAAGTAGGTGTACCATTTCTCGAGCAGTTCCTCGTCTAAATCGGCAGCATCTCCCAGGTCCGGGAAGATGCCTGCCGGGGTAAAGTAACGGCGATAGACCTGGCGCAGCAGTTCCGCACGTGCCACCGGGAAGTTCTGCGGGTCACCCGTCCCTAAATAGAACTGGCATTTGTCGGTGCAGGCTCCGCAGCGTACACAGATATCCATGTACACGCGTAAGGCTTTGTTTTTCTCCAGCATCTCGCCAAGTTTGGCGATGGCCCGCTCTTTCCAATCAGGAACGAGTTCCGTGGGCAGATCAATCGCAGCAGTGTCCTTGGGCTTGCTGGGATAACAGCGTACTTCCGCGGAGGCATGTTCACGCAGTTTTGGGGGACGAAGCACACCGTTTATTGCAGGGTCTTTGTTGATGGGAGTCTCGTCAAATTTTGCCATGGGTTACTCTCTCAAACGAGCTTAGTAGCGGTCATCATATGGGTTGGCATACCGCTTACCGCGTTCTTGAACCTGGTATGGTTGGTGGCGCGAGGGGCTGAATATAATTCCGCCCGCGTGCAGTAATTTGCTGAACGGGAAGTAAATCATTAGAACTAAAACAAAGAATAAATGCAGAAGGAAAAGGGGATGACGGGGCACTTCAACTGGATGTAATGTCATCAAACCCAGGATGAAACCCTTGACATCCACAATGTTGACATGCAGCCAATAGCTGACCATCAAACCTGTAGCCGCGACCAACCCAAGCAATGCCAGGACAAAATAATCGGGCACGTTGGAAATGTAGAGCGTGCGAGGCAGACCTAACCGCCTCCAGAACAGAAACAGGATTGCAGCCCCGAACAGGATGCCGAAGAACAAGGCCACAGGTTCCATGTACAGGATGATCCCTGGCACAGGGTAAGTGAAATAGCGCAGGTGGCGGAACAGGACCGAAACCAGGGCGGCGTGGAAAATCCAGGCGCCAGCCCACAACCATTTATCAGCTTTGAATAAGTTTGGGAAAAGGGTTACATCGCCCAGAACCCGTAAAACGGCTCCCCCCTCTGTCTTCGGCGCGGGCGTTATTGCATGTGGCAATGGCATGGATGTCCGTAGATATCCCACCAGTTTCCAAAGCAAGCCCCCGAAAAAAGCGAAGGTCGCAAAGTATGCCAGGCCAACAAAGAATAATGAAAGCAACGTCCACAAAATATCGCTTGTGCTCATAAAGCCTCAACATAAATGGCAAGGGATAGGGGCAGAGAAGATGTTTTCACACACCTCGCTCCCCCCTATCCCTGATGGTTGGAATAACTTTGTACAGAGAACGAACTAAACGCAGCCGGTAGGCTTGGGCAAGCCTGCGATCTTGCAGGCGCCTTTGGCCGGGCCACTGGGGAACATCTCGTAGATCGTCTTGAGATCGTACCCGGTTTCTTTGCAAAGTTTGCGAATCATCGGGGCGATGCCGAATTCCTGATAATAGTTCCGAAGATAGTTGACCACTTTCCAATGATCTTCGGTCAGGTCATCAACTTCTTCTGTCTTAGCAATTGCGGCTGCCAATTCTTCGCTCCAGGAATCAGGCTCCTGGATGAAACCATCTTCATCCACATCCACCTGAATTCCATCTAAATCAATCACAGGCATATTTACCTCCGAAAAATGTACGAAGCGCTCTGTTCGTAAGTTTAATCATCAGGGATTTTGATGAAGGTTGCACCACCAAAGGAAGTGAATTCCAAGGTGCCCGCATTGACCAATTCTCGGAGTGCCTTCTTGGCTAAACTTTGTTCAATACCAAGACCTTTGGCTACATCGCGATGGGTCATCATCTTCCCTTTTTTCTCGAAGAATTCAAAAACTTGATCCTTCAGTTCATCAGTCACTTCGCCGCTCATGGTTCACCTCTCTACCACTTGAAGGTGGGTGTCGACCGATAGGTATCAGAGGCCAGGGTGAAGTCATCAATGAGTTGGATAGTGAAGGGGATGCCTGTCAGGTCAAAGAATCGTTCCCAACCAATGCGATCAATCCATTCGCCCATGCGTTCATGCTTGCGCGCATTGCTTGCCCATGTTTCCACGATGTTTCGTACTGCATCGGTCACTTCGGGCCAGCGAGGCGGGGTGTTGGGTAGGTATGGGATGACCAGGCGGGAGAACTTGGGCGGTGTACGTGCACTGGAAATCTTTCCACCGACCCAAATTGAAATGCCATCGCCTTCGGGGTCTGCCAGCGGCATACCCGGGCACATGGTGTAACAGTTGCCACAGTACATGCATTTCTCATCATTTACTGTAAGCGATTTATTTTTAGGATCGGGGCGGATAGCCCCGGTCGGGCAGGCCGCGATCACATTGGGGATTTCGCACTTGGCCCGCACGTCATCGTGATTGATGGTGGGTACCAGGCGGTGGATACCCAGGATTGCAACATCCGAGCAATGCACAGCGCCGCACATGTTCAGGCAGCAAGCCAAAGAGATACGACAATAGGCCGGTAGTTTCCAATCGGTGAAATATTCAAACAGGTCATCCATCACCGCCTTGACAACACCCGAAGCATCGGTTGCCGGTGTGTGGCAATGGATCCAACCCTGGGTGTGTACCGGGTTGCTGATGGCGTGACCAGTTCCGCCAATCGGATAGCCTTCTTTGTTGAGGTGAGCAATCAGTGGTTCCACCTGCTCTTTGTCAGAAACCAGGAATTCCAGGTTGTGACGGCTGGTGAAACGCAGATACCCACCGCAAAATTTCTCGGCGATCTCGCATACATCGCGGATCCAATCCGTGCTTACCAGACGACCAGAGCCTACACGGACGGTGTACAACTCATCACCGGATTCCGCAACGTGCAATAACACGCCTGGCTTGACTCTTTCATGATACTTCCACTGCCCATAGTTTTTCTCGATAACGGGTGGCAGCATCTCTTTGTAATTTGGAGGGCCAAAGTCAGTGCGGCTCATTTTTTCACCTCCTCAGGATCCCAGAAGTAATAGGGATTTGCACGCGGGATGCGGATCATCTGCGGTGCCGGCGGCAAGTCCATGGCTTTGAGGAATGCACGCATACCCAGGCGGTTAATCAACTCGCCCAGGCGTTCACGCATCTTGCCGTTCTCATCCCACCATTCCCAGGCCTTGCGGATGAAATCCTTGAATTCATCGTACGGGGGTTCCATCTTCATAAACGGAACGATCACCCAGGACATCAACGCGCCATGCACAATCGGGGCTTTTCCACCGACAAGAATGGTTGCGCCCTTGTCCTTGCCAGGACGAAGCGCCTTGGGCATCAGGTTGATACAATGCATACAACGGTTGCATTCTTTGTCGTTGACTTTTAGAGTCTTATTTTCAGCATCGAACTTCATGCAGTCAGTTGGGCACAGAGCGACAACTTCAGCCTGAATATCAATTTCACCACCATCAGCATACTTAGCAACTTCTTCTTGATCGATGCGAATCTCATCACGCCAGGTGCCAATCACTGAGAAATCGGAGCGAGCAACTGATGCCACACAATCGTTCGGGCAGCCTGATATCTTGATCTTGGATTTATAGGGGAACATCGGCCTGTGCAGCTCATCCTGGAACTCCATTGTTATGTCGTAGAGCAAATCCAGGGTATCAATGCAGGCATATTCACAGCGACCGGGGCCAACACAGCATGATGGTGTACGCATATCACTTCCAGAGCCACCCAGGTCGAAGCCGATGTCGGCCATGTCATCAAAACAGGGCTGCAGCGCATTCGTCGGTGCGCCGAGCAGGATGATGTCGCCAGTCGCACCGTGCATATTGGTCAATCTGCTGCCGTGTTTATCCCAAACGTCGCATAGGTCTCGAAGCTTATCGGTTTTATAGAACCAGCCAGAGGGCATGTTGACGCGGAAGGTGTGGAACTCTGCCACAGCGGGGAATTCTTCCGGCAGGTTTGAGTAACGCCCGATCACGCCGCCGCCATAGCCTCTCACACCGACGATGCCACCGTGTTTCCAGTAGCCGATTTTGTCGTTGAAGGATCTTTCAAGCTGACCGAGCAAGTCTTTGGCCATATCGTTCTTTTCAGCGGCCCGTTTCATCTCGGTTACAAAGCTCGGCCAGGGCCCTTCTTCAAGTTGGTCCAGCAAAGGAGTCTTTGAGTCCTTAGCCATATTTTCTTCCTCCTATTGAACGCTTGTGATGCTTTCGTGAAAGAGGGGAAAGCATCGAGCTTGATCGCTTTCCCCTCGACTGCAATTCAGCGTTCAAATACGTGTGTGTCAGACGGGTTTAGCTACAGGTTTGCTGGGAAAAGCCAGCCGAAGATCAGCCAGGAGACGCCCAGAGCCAGCACAGTATTGAAAACCGTCACGATCAAATATACGGTCACTGGAGCCCAGCCCATCTTCTTGAACTCTGCGACGGACAGCTCAAGACCCATGCATACAAAGGCCGCGCAGAAGAACCAGTTCATGAATCCCTGGACGAAGTCGTATGAGGTGTTGTCCTTCGTGATGAGGCCGAAGGTGTAGAGCAAGGAGGCGATGATGAAGCCCAGAACGAACTTGGGGAAGCGCTGCCAGATGATTGCGGCACTGGGGCGCTCACCACCTTCTTTGGCCACAAAGTAATAGGCCAGCAGGAAAGCCACCACGCCGATCAAAACGTTCTGGGTATTCTTGACGATGCTGGCGATGGTTTGGGCAGTTTCACCGTAAATCGTACCGGCGCCCACCACCGCGGCAGTGGTATCCACGTTGCCGCCGAACCAGGCTCCTGCCACCGGTTCTGGCATGTTCATGGCTCTTGCTAGCAATGGTGCGATGACCATCAACGGCAGAGCGGTCACAATCACCAGAGCTGTCACATAGGTGATCTCTTCCTTCTTCGCCAAAACCGCACCAGCGCTGGCGATGGCCGCGGAAACACCGCAGATCGACACAGCCGTGGACATCACGGCCCGCAAAGTGTCGGGGAGACCAAACTTACCAGCCAGCCACCATGAGAAGAAGTACACACAGGTGACCATGATGATGCCCTGGATGATGGCGCCACCAGCGGCTGTGACCAGCACTTTGAAGCTGACCTTAGAACCCAGCAAGATTAAACCGATTTTCAGGAACAGTTCGGTTTTGAAGCCAGGAACCAGGCGCTCATGCACGTTGGTCGCTTTGAAGACGTAGTTGAAAATCAAACCAATGGCCGCCGCCCAAATCGGGTATTCCAAAACACTCCCGGGGATACCGCCAGGCAAGGTCATCGGTTTTACAATGTTATAGAAGTAGCGTGCGACGAAGCACAACACAAGCACAACAGCCAGGCCCAGGAAAAAGCCTGCAGTATTTTTCTGCTTTGCAGCAGGTTGAGCAGTTGTTGTTGACATTTTCATTCTCTCCTTTTCCGAGACCTTATCCTAGAATTTTAGAAATGCGGGATCGATAAAATCCAACATCGCTATGATAATCACCGCAAAACCGATGATTACCGCAAGCCAATCTTCTGTGAGTTTCATGTTTTTCTCCTTAAAGTTACGTATGACAGGATACAGCGTGAATGAACTTTCACAAGTTGTAACTAATCACGGCCTTCAGGCAAACCCTTCGTGCCAGCTTTGCCCGGTTAGGCCTCCCGCGATCTGCACCTCCTTCCACACTGGTGTGTAAATTAGTCAGGATTACGCAGTTGATAATTTAAGGAAAAAGCCCGAATATCTATTGGCGAACTGCGCGAATCCTGCATAAAAGTACAAAGAAACCAGATCGGTCGTCCATAAAACGATCAATCTGGTTTCATTATAGAAAAAATATGCAGTTTCTGCTCTAAGACTTATCTTATTTCATCTAAGAAAAGTCTTAGGTGTTTTTTAGCTGGTCAACGGCTGGATGATTTCTTCCGACAAAGTGTTGGGCTGGTGTAGTAAATATTTCTAGGCTTATTGGACTTCTTATAAAAGTTAATTAAACAACCCTTCTCTAGGCGGCGCCTCGCCGCCGGGGAAAGTGCCCCCCATGGGGTACGGCAACGAGAGCACTTATGCAAGAGGTCTATTTACTTTTCTTCTGCTTTATCCTGCTTATATTGTTTGTAAAATTCGATCCCCAGAAATATGAGTCCTGCAAGACCAGCTATAGCAGCCATCGCCTGAGCCCAGATGTTCCACCAGGTCAGGATGATTAGGTCCGCAACAGCTAGTGATCCCCACCCTGCCGCGAGTCCGTACTTTTTTTGTAGAACATTGGAAAGTGCAAAACCAAACAGAAGGAAGAAAACACCAACTTGAATTTCCGACTGGTTTTCAAGAATTTCAAAATCCAAAGCCCAGGCAAGGATCAAAAGGAGTCCTAACACCACAGGCACGAGCGTGAGTGTCAGTAAGATGTTTTTCCCAAGCGAAGAACGCTCTTTCTTCTTTTTCTTTTTTGATGCTTTTTTTGCCATGTTACACTCCGATTATGTAATAATTGTCCACGCCGTGAACATATGCGACCCAAGTATAATCGAAAGTGAAAACCCGTACTATGAGCACTAATTCGCCCGACCTGACAGCTTTACGCCAGTGGCTCCTGGATGCAAATTACGCACCCATTCTTGAAATCGCTGAAACCAGGAAAAGTATCCTCAGCCAATTGACAGCGCTTACATATGAAGAAAACGCAACAATAAGCGACAACGCAATCGATGCTTCAGGCCTGGCCGCCCGCCTCATTGCCGGACGTGATCCTGAATACGTCCGAAATTACCTGTTACGCCTATTCTGGCTGCTTAACAACGAATCAGGAGGGATTGGTTGGCGAGCGCCGGAACTTATTGGAGAGATACTACACCATTGCCCGCAGTATAGTCAATTTTTCCCATTGCTGATTTCATTATTGGATTTAGAAAAAGAGGATGCTCCGCGTTTCCGCGCCGGAACGCTATGGGCCATTGGCCGGGTAGCGCAAGTAGCAAGAGACGCCATGCTACCTGCCTTGCCACGAGTTCAAAATTATCTTTTGAGAAACGAAACCACAAATCTAGAAGCCAGGGATAAGGCGATGTGGTGCGTAGAGCAATTAACTTCAGAATAATCTATAAACAAAATATTGTTAGAGTCCTGAAATAAGTTTTTGAATTTCAGTCGGAATAAACGGTACATCCAGCGAATTGTGTATTTCCCATAGTTCATTATGGAATATTGTTTGCCCTGGAGCCACTGTAGTAATTTTGCCAAGAGACTCTAATTCTATGAATTCATGATTGCAGTAGCTTTCAACATTGCATCCATTATCAGGGTATTGTGCATCTATCTGTACATCGAATCGTTTCAAGAACAACACACCATCAATCCAATAACCTATCCAGCCCTGAGGGTTGAAGTAGCCAAACTTTAACGGTGGCAGGCTGGGGGTGGCATGAACGAGGAGAAAGTCATCTCGTAAAATCAGACGCGGGTCTTTAATCTCTGTATAAGGCCAGAATGAGATTTTCCGGTTCGCCAGTAACCCTGCATCATCCACATTGCCTACAGGCTGGGGGAAAATGCCAACACCTTCCTGCTTGAACATAGTCAATGCCCAAGGCGCGAACTCCACGGCCCATGGACCTTCATTGCGAAGTTCGTGCCGTAAAATCACCTGTGGTTTCTCAGAATTCAACTCAATCTCAATCACTTTAGCGATATGCGTCCACGGTTCTGGAGGCATTTCAATTCGCACACCATTGAGGATATTACTGACCAGCGCCCCTTCATTATCCGGGATGTAGGTGCGGGGCATCGCTTCAGGCGAATGCCATAACCTGTGACCTCCACGAAAGTAGAAATCGCCATAAGGCGTGGGCACACTTCGGTTCATTTCCGCGAAAATGTTTTCCCTGCCCAGTGGGTAGAGACGCACGATACGCGCTGCATTTTCCAGATATTCCAATTTCATGTATTCGTTTTCAAGAACACGAGTAGGTTCACCTTGAAAATTGCTCATAATACACCCGCTCCTTTCGCAGCCTGGACAGGATATATCTCAGGCTCGATACCAGTGCTGTTATTATATTTTTTGTAGACGTGTTCTGCAAAAGCGTCGATGAAACCATTCTCCACCAACGCGACCAGACAGCCCCCGAAGCCTGCTCCCGCACCCCGGGTTCCATACGCACCCGGTGCGCTCATGATCGCATCGTACATGGCAATCATTTCATGAGAAACGATTTCGTAAAGATCGCGTGCTCCCTTGAATGATTGTATAGCCAATTCCCCGGCTCTTTGATGGTCACCAACTGCCAGGGCATCAGCAATATCCAATACACGCTGATTTTCTTCCACGATAAAATGACAACGCTTGTACACCACCGGATCTAAATCCGCTTGATGCGCTTGAACTTGCTCCAGCGTTGCATCGCGTAGCGATTTGATTTCAGGATAAAACTCTCCCAAAATGCGAGCGCCTTCTTCGCACTGGGCACGCCGCTCCGGATATTCCGAGCCGGTGAGCGCACGCTCGGCGCGCGTATCACAGATCATCACCTGGACACCCGGCGCGATGGGTTTGGTTTCACTGGTGATAGAGCGGCAATCCAATAACAACACCTTACCATCTTCTCCCATGACAGAAGAAAACTGATCCAGGATGCCGCAATTCATGCCAACGAACTCGTTCTCGGCCCGTTGACAGAGAATCGCCCGTGTAACGGGAGCAACTACCAGTTTCGCGAGTGATTCGAGCAGAACGGCTGTTGCCACCTCCAACGCAGCGGATGAACTCAGTCCACTACCAAATGGGATGGTGCTGTGTACCAATCCATCGAAACCATTCAGCTCATATCCTTCTTTTTGGTACACATCCGCAACGCCACGGACATAATTAGACCAGGGGATTCCTTCATCGTAGGTGATGTTTTCTAGGTCGAATTCAGCTATCCCGTCGACATCCAGCGATGCGATCCGCACCCTGCCATCATCTCTGGGCCGGGCTGCAATCCAGGTATTGCGGTCGATGGCCTGGGTGAGAACATAACCCAGGTTGTAGTCTGTGTGGCTGCCCATCAGGTCAACACGGCCTGGGGCCTGGACAAAAAGAGTTGGCGTAGCATTGAAGCGTTCGAGAAAAGCTGCTTCCATCAATGATTTTCGTTGGGAGTGTTGCATTGTCATCCTCATCAAATTTACAAAAGAACCTGCCAGGCTTTTTTATTCCCGGCAGGTCTTGTGAATCTTTTTTACAGCATGATCTCTCTCGGAAATCTGGAAAATATCATTCCATGCGTTTTCTTAGGTAAGTGTGCATGATTACCGAGAGCACGATAATCAAGCCATAGATCAATTGGGTCCAGAAACCGGTCAAGCCAATCGCAACAGTGGCGGCCTCAATAGCGCCGATGATGAAAGCCCCGATGAAAGTGCCAAATATGGTCCCAACCCCACCAAAGACCGAGGTGCCACCCAGGAACACTGAAGCCAATGTGCGCAGCAGATACCCTTCACCCAGGCTCGGCCAGAAATAAGTCACATGGAGGCTGGCAACCACACCGGCGAACGCAGATACTAGACCAACGAGGGCAAACCCCAGGATGCGGGTGCGACCGGTGTTGATCCCCATAAGCTCAGCGCTTTTGACATTATCGCCGATCAGGTAGATATGGGCACCAAATTTATGGCGGTTAAGCAATATCCAGGTTAGAGCTACTATCACGATGAGCCAAATCATTTGCATGGGAAATTTCTCACCCAACTTGCCTACCAAAAAAGGGTGAAGAAAAGTTTCTTTGGTGTACACCAATGTGCCGCTTTTGCCCTGACCTAAAACTAACACCGCACCACGCCAGAAAAACTGTGTACCGATCGTAGCCACCAGAGAAGGAATACCGAACTTGACCACGATAATCCCATTCAACCATCCAATAAAAACGCCGGTAACCAACGCTGCTAAGAAAGCCAGCCAGACATTGGTAGTAGCATCATAAGTGAACATAAAGGAGATCATCCCCATGGCCATAATAGATGGGAAGGATAGATCCATTTCACCGGC
>Ga0209536_100006334_pt1 | contig 18135 bp, 10 predicted proteins | sample DeeMarSeWOR28_12_FD_187461 | JGI IMG/M metagenome (GOLD analysis project Ga0209536, IMG submission 187461) | Marine sediment microbial communities from White Oak River estuary, North Carolina - WOR-2-8_12 (SPAdes) (version 2) | ecosystem: Environmental > Aquatic > Marine > Intertidal zone >... | reverse complement strand
CAACTTTTCTTCTTTTTACATGTAATATTTTTAGAATCATTATTATTACTCTCTTAGTTGTATAACGGCCAATCATATTGAAAATGATAAGAGAGTAGGTTATGAAAAAACTATCCTTCCTTTTCATTTTATTTTTTCCATTGATCATTTTGGCACAGAGCGGAAAAATTATCGGTACAGTTAGCGACATAAATAGCGGTGAGCCTCTTCCCGGGGCAAATGTTATTATTGAGGGAACATCGTTGGGTACAGCGGCAGATATTAACGGAAATCTCCTGATTTTGAATGTAGCTCCCGGTAAGCACCGCATCAAGGCAAGTTATATCGGTTATCACGATCAGATTATCGAGAATATCCGGGTTTCAGCCAGTCTGACAACGGAAGTTCATTTTAAATTAAAGGAAGAAGTACTGGAATCAGAAGCAATTGTAGTGGTAGCTGAGAAGCCATTGATCAACAAAAATGTAACAAACTCGGTCTCAATCATAACCGCTGATGATATTGAGCATTTACCTCTGAGAAGCGTTCAGTCTATTATCTCGCAACAGGCTGGGGTGGTTAATCAAGATGGTAATCTGTATATCCGGGGAAGCCGGCGTGATCAGGTGGCTTATTATCTGGATGGTGTCTTGGTCAACGACGTGATCTGGGGCGGTTCCACTACCTGGGCGATTAATAATGCCGTCGAGGAAATTCAGGTGCAGGCTGGTGGCTATTCCGCAGAATTTGGAGGTGCTAATGGAGGTATCATCAGTATGCATAGTAAAGTCGGAGGTGAAAACTATCATTTAAATCTGGAACTGATTACTGACAATTTTGTGCCGGTCGGTCAGAAATATCTCGGGGGCTATTCTTACGGTCAAAGTGAATATGCTCTGACAGTAAGTGGTCCACTGCTACCTTCTTATAAAAAACTGAAATTCTTTCTTGCGGCTAACAATCTCTTTTATCGATCACCGCCTCGTTTTTACATAGGAATTGATGAGAAAGGAATTTATGATCCTCTTTTAGCATCAAGTGGTGAGGCTGATACTTTTGACATCTATTATCCGGAAGGATATCTGGTCAATAGCCATCAGAATACCTATAATTTTCAAGGTAATCTTACCTGGGCTTTATCTCCTATAACCCTCCGTATAAACGGCAGTTACAAATATACTGAAGGGCGAAATGGTGTTAACATCAATTGGTATAACACACGCGATCGTGCTGGAATGAACCAGGGTGAAACGATTACCGGCGCGTTGAAATTAACCCATACTATTAGTAATAGGTCATTTTATGATGTCAGTGTGACCTATTTTAATGATTTTAATATTCCTCGGATGGATCCTATATTTAAACATAATATTACCGCCTATGGAGATTCTATTGAAAATTTAAAAGTGGGGACTCTGTTAGATGGTGATAGCCAAATGCCAAGAGAACTAAGCGCATATGGTCTCACCTTTAAAAGTAGAACCCAACCTTATTATTTCTATTGGAAGCAGCGGCAAAACTCCTGGAAGATCTCTGCAAATCTCTTGTATCAAATTGGAAAGCATAATGAGATAAAAGTAGGAGGTCATTACAATATCTTTGAGATCAGACGATATGAAAACAGCGGTCCGGATTTTATTGCTAGTATGGTAATGAAAGTACGTGATGGAGATCCACGTTTAATATATGGCCCTTATACAAATAATTATGGTTATAATATTTATGGTAATCTCACTGATGAAGGATCTCAATCTCCCAAACGCCCCAAGTTTGGCGGATTTTATGTGCAGGATAAGATCGAATTTGCAGATATGATCATTAATGCCGGTTTGAGGTATGATTATTTTTTTACTGATGATGAGGAATTTGTTAATCCACATAATATAAAGTTTGACGAAAATGATGAAGTCGATCCCAGTTCATTGCGTAAGGTTGAACCCTTTATGCAGTGGAGCCCCAGACTAGGATTTTCATTTCCTGTCACCGAAATGACTATTTTTCATGCCCAATATGGAAAGTTTTATCAGCAATCCAGGTTTAGAGATATCTATAGATCATATAACGATGCCTCGAATGCTGTGAAAGGCGGTGGCTGGGTTGGATATGGGATAAAGCCGGAGAGAACAACCCAGTACGAAATTGGATTTCGTCAGCAATTAGGACAAAATTTTGCCTTTGATGTGACTCTCTTTTATAAAGATATTAAGGACCAAGTACAATTACGGCCGATTTATGCCGAACTTGAAGCTAATCACAAACTTTACTATGCCTATGTAAACGGAGATTTTGAAACGGTAAAGGGCATTGAGTTAAAACTTGATCTTCGACGCAGTGGCAGAGTAGCAGGCAGTATGGACTATACATTTTCCGATGCACTTGGAACTGGTTCAAGTGCCTTTTCCAACTTTGCTCCAATTTGGGCTTCACCCACTGATGAACCTTATCTTCAACTACAAATTGCGCCGGCTGACTATAACCAAACACACCGGGGGAGCATTAATCTTGATTATCGATTTGGTATGAGTGATGGTGGTCCTATATTGCAGCGTTTGGGTTTAAATCTACTTTTCCAGTTTACCAGTGGTTTTCATTATACACGGTCGGACTGGCCTGATGATAACAAGCCTGTAGAGTCTCTAAATTATTCAACCACACCGTGGACCTATCGTCTTGACATGAAACTGGACAAATCTTTTATGATCGGACCGGTCGATGTTAATCTCTATATTTGGATTACCAATGTCTTCAACACCCAGAATGTCGTTCAGGTTTTTAATGAGAGCAGTGATGCCTATGATGACGGCTGGTTGGCGTCTGATGTCGGTAAAACGAGAAGGGACGCCTATGCCCGATACGGTGAAGACCAGATAGCTTTATTTGATAAATTGTACAGAACAATGAACTATAATGCCGATCACTTCGGTCCACCGCGACAAATCCGCTTAGGTGTGCGGCTTGACTACTGATCCGTAAGGCGTTGAGCGTGGGGCGTCGTATGTCAGTACCAGAGAAATTCTGTGAGACTTTCTGTTTCGTCAACCTATAATACAATTAATATCCATCGAAAAGCAAAACACCTCATTATTTTTCCTTGAGTACAGATAACCAAGATTTACCCTTCATAAACAGGCACAGAGTAATAAATAACGAATAACGAGAAACGAGTATCGAGTACCGAGAATTATATTGATTTGATATACTTCTCTTCATAAATTGTGAATTATATTTAAATTAAATCGTATTTATTGAAATATTTTTGCGATTTTGCTACTTTAACACCTTAAATAACCGATTATATGCTTACAGAAAGGTGATGGAGTAGACGATTTCATGAGTATCTATCACAGCAAAAGAAACTTTAATCCTTTCAATCTAAGTCCTGAAGAACCAGACCTGAAAAAACGCGTTAAGTTTGAAAGATTCCCGAGCAGAATCAGGACAAAACCGCTCTGGTGGTTTATAATCGCGCTTATATTTGTCATAATTTTGTACTGGTATTTAAAAGTGAATGTATCCTAAGCCGGATCCCTGGAGGCAGAATGATTCAGATCAGTAAAATATTACATGATGTTCCCATATTTCGCATGCTGGGTAAAGATAGTATCGATTTTATCGTCGAGCGACTCAAATTCAAAACCTATGACGCCAACCATACCATCTGTAAAATTGGGGATCCCGGTGATACTATGTATATTATTATTTCCGGCAGCGTTGATATAATCATTGAGGATAAGAGCGGAAATGAACAAGTCGTTGCTTCATCAGGTTCCGGGGATTATTTTGGTGAAATGGCTCTTCTGACCGGTGAGCCACGTTCTGCAACCGTTCGAACGAAAGAACCCTCCGAAATGTTCTTGCTGGTCCAAAAAGATTTTGATGTGATTCTGGAGAAATTCCCATCTATTTCTCTTAGTATGAGCAAAGTGGTTAGTAAGCGCTTACGAGAAACCCTCAGTAGAGCGACAGAGCTTCCGAGTAAGGGTATCAAAGATGCCGGTCCGACAGGATCTTTAGAAGAAACACCGTTGATAGATTTGATAAATTTTTGTGAATCAAATTCATTAACCGGTACCCTGACGATCACAAATGACGGTAATAATGGTGTTTTTACCTATCAGAAAGGTGAGGTTGTCTCCATAAAAATGGGAGATAAGTCTGATGATGCAGCGCTTGATGAATTGTTGAAATGGGATAAAGGAAATTTTGAAATTAAGTCAAAACCACTGACACTGGATTCAAAGAAAGAAGCTCAATCTAAGGATACTAAAAAAGTCCTTATCGTCAATAATAGTCTTGTCGTAAGGAAACTCATCGAACGTGCTTTTCGCAGCCTTGGATATGATGTTGCAACTGCCGAAAATGTCGAAAAATCCAAATCGGCAATTGGACAAAGTGTGCCCGATATTGTTATAACTGATGTGAAACTTTCCGATGGTCTTGGTCTCGATTTGTGTAAAACTATCCGTGAAGATAATAATATACCTTTTATATTTTTAGCCGATGATTCGGTTAAATCTGAATTTAATAATGAACTTAAATCTCTCGGAAAAGCCGAACTGACCAAAACGCATGAGGTAAGTGAAATAGTAAAACTAGTCGAGAATATGTTATAATATGTCAAAAAGTGATATTGACTATTTACGAAACCTGCCTCCTTTTAAAGATCTCAATGAAGAATTATCTTCTTCTCTCGCCGAAAATCTTCAAACCATAGAATATCCACCAGGCAAGGTTATTTTTAATGCCGGCGATAAGGGGGATAGTTTTTATGTCATTAAAAAAGGTACGGTCAGCGTATTCATTATGGCACCTGATTCCGATGAAAAAGTAACATTATCCAATCTCCATGAGGGCGATTATTTTGGAGAAATGGCACTTTTAACCGGAGAGCCACGCTCGGCTTCTGTGGAAACAGCTTCAGATGTAACGCTTATCCGTCTTGAGAAAAAAGGATTTGAGCAGCTTTTAGAAAAAGACCCGAAAATCTCCATTGCCATTTCTCATATGATTAGTCAGCGACTCATGCAGGCCAATCTGGAACGGGCTGCTTCTGAGCAGTTTTATCGTTCAAAAATATCTCCTTCCGGTCAGCTCACGGATTTTCCCATTATGCAGGTCTTAAAATTCTGTGAAGAAAATTCGCTTACCGGTCGTCTGCTTATCGAGCATCAGGATCAAAAAGCGGAATTAACCTTTATGAAAGGCAATGTTCAGAAAATTATTATGGATAATCTCACAGACGCGGAAGCGATGGACACTCTGACTCAGTGGGAAGAGGGAAAATTTAAAATAGAACCAGCTCTATTTTCGCTGGCAGATAAAACAGAAGATCCAAAGGATAACGTAAGTGAAGGTGAACCAGAAGTGGAAAAGGAAGAGAGTAAAGCAGAGGTGAACAAACAAACAGAAAAAGCTGGAACCGAGGTCAAGCCGGTTGTTGAAACACCTGACAAAAATATTCCCGATCTTCTGGAGGAATTTCTTACAGCCACCTTCGCAAGATTGGTTGATTTGGTCGGATCGCACCAAATCAAGGATTTAACTGCGGAAGCACATGCGAAATGTAAACCATATTTCCCGGCTTTGGCAGATTTCATGTTTCAAATAGTCCCGGAAATTAAAGTCAATTTGAAAAATAATCATGATCAATGGACCGAAAAAGAGACACTGGGTGTTGCGGTGTTCCTTGAGACCATCCTTAAAAGTTGTCAAAACCAGGTCTATGGGATGTCATATCTGAACCTTGAAGATTTGGCCGGGGAAAATAAAGGGCAACTAAAAAAAATCTCTTTCTTCGATTATATGTCCCACGCCGAAGAGTTTAAACTATAAGCTAATGATTTAGAAACTATTTTAAGTAGGAAGTAAGAAGTAGGAAGTAGGAAGTAGGAAAATTTTCTTAATTCTTAATTCCTACTTCTTACTTTAATTCCCCTGTAATTATTTCATTATGACCCGTTTGGCTTAATATTAGTTATCAGATAATTGAAGGCGTCGTCGACGTCATCAGAGAAGTACATTAAATCCAGATCTTCTTTGGATATCGTCCCCCATTTAATCAAAGCGTGGAAATCGATAACGTCATTCCAGTACTCTTTGCCAAACAGTACTATGGGTAATTTTTTTCCTAGCTTTTCGGTTTGGATAAGGGTCAATACTTCCATTAATTCATCAAGTGTACCAAATCCTCCAGGAAATATAACCAGGGCTTTTGCCAGATACACAAACCAAAATTTGCGGACAAAAAAGTAATGAAATTCAAACATCAATTCTTTCGTAATATATGGATTCGGATATTGTTCGGTAGGAATACTGATATTTAAGCCAATGGATTTACCGCCGGCTAAAGTAGCCCCTTTATTCGCCGCTTCCATCATACCTGGCCCCCCACCTGAACAGATATAGTAAGATTGATCTTTTGATCCGGGTTTAAAAGACCATTCGGTCAGTTTTTTTGAAAGTTCTACTGCCTGATGATAATAATGTGAAAGTTTTATGGCATATGTATCCAGATCTTTTGTGTCGGCTTCACTTAAATCCCGCGATCTGGCGGATCCAAAAAATACAATACTGTTTTCAATACCATATTTTCCAAATCTGGCTCTTGGTTCGTGATACTCTGCCAAGATGCGAATCGTGCGGGCATGCGGACTATTTAAAAATTCCAGATTACGATAGGCCTTTGATGGTCTTTGAGGTTTTTCATTATTCATATATATTTTAATCCCAAGTTATTTTACCACGGAAAGTCACGGAGGAACACGGAAAAACCCATGGAATATTTTTTTAGAATATAAAATAGAGGGTATATTTTTCTTTTTTTTAAAGTTTATTGATTCTGTTGAATTCCGTGCTTTTCCGTAGTAAATAATAAAATATTTCATATAATTATAAAATTTCTGAGCGTCAAATATACCGGCGATTTATTTTTAAGTCAAATGAGCTGTACTTTATGATGGAAAATCGGAAGCCGTTAAAACGGCTGAGCCTAAGATAAGTATGCCGTTCTCACCTTGCTAAAGCAAGGTGTTAATGTATTCAATTTCCACCTTACTGAAGTGAGGTATTCATACATTAACACATCCCTTCAGCGAGGTGAATAGGAAATTGCCTGTTAAATTAGCCGTTTAAGCGTCTTATCGAATTATCTCTTATTCAAAAAAAATCTTCAATGAGTCCCAGCCATAAAGTGAATAAAATATAGTCTGGATAATATAAAGTTAAAATTAGTAATTTTGATACATTGAATTAATTCTTTGGAGACTAAAAATGCAAAAAAAATTACTTCTGTTATTCGTAACGCTTCTTTCTCTTGTGCTGATAGGTTTATCATGCAACAAAGGAAGGGAAGGGGATAATCAAATGAAACATGCGAAGGCGTCTGAATTGTCAAAACTTGAAAAAAAACTAAATTCTTTTATTGAAAGCAGGAAAGAGTTCGTTGCCATTGTATTTCAGGACACGGAGAAAGAATTTTACTTGGGTATAAATGATACCATATCTCTTCATGCAGCGAGCACCATGAAAGTTCCTGTGATGATGGAAATATATCGACAAGCAGAAATGGGAACATTCGCGCTGCAAGATTCGATTACCATCAAAAATCAGTTTAAAAGTATCATTGATGGGAGCCCCTTCTCACTGGATATAAGTGAAGACGGGGGTGATCGTTTATACTCGATGATTGGGAAAAAAGAATCAGTAAGATCTCTGGTAAACGAGATGATTACTTTTAGCGGGAATCTTGCAACAAATTTGCTGATAGAATTGGTTGATGCAAAAAATGTCCAGAGATTTATGGAATCCCTTGGAGCAAAGGATATTCGTGTCTTAAGGGGAGTAGAAGATATCAAGGCATATCGCGCAGGTAAAAATAATACGACAACGGCGAAAGATCTGGCAATTATCTTTCAGGTGATTTATGAGGGCCGATATTGGAGCGAGCAGAGTAAAAATGAAATGATCGATATTTTATTAGATCAACGGTATCGAAAAAAGATCCCTGCGAAATTGCCTGACGATGTAAAGGTCGCACACAAAACAGGTTCAATTACACTAATCGATCATGATAGCGGTATCGTATATCCAAAGGAGTATGTACCCTATATACTTGTCGTGCTGACCAAGGGATTTGAGGATCACAGCGAAGCACAAGAATGTATAGCCGACATATCAAAATTGATTTATGATTGGTATACTGCTAAATGATATGGATGCTGACTGGAGCGAAGCTGAGATCCCGTATCATCGACTGAAAGGAGATGATCGGGAATGCTCGATCCTCGATCTATTATTAGAGTAGTGGAGAAATGGAGTGATGGATTAGTGAGAAAATAGTAGTTGCTTTGTGATCTCTGTGCATCCTTTGCGTCTTTGTGGTTAGATTTTAAGATCTTTCAGGAATGATATCATTTTTTCTGCTGTTTTCTCTGTTTCCGCCAATTCCTCTTTCAAACTTTTAACAAAACTATTCTCTTCAAAGCGTCCGATAACATTTTCAAAATCTTGATCAATTATATCCATATCTCCATCTATTCCGTATCCTATTCGACTTTTAGGAGCGAATTCCTTTGCCGCATCCTCTAAAATTCGTTGATTCACTATGGCCGTGGCCTTCTGCCAGGAAGATATAATTTCGATCAGAATCTGATTTGAGAGTTGTTCGAGATTAGTCTGGTATTGCTCGAATATATGTTTTACACACCAGGACCAATTCAGCTGATCATAATCATCATGAACATCTCTCATAAATTCATGTACTTTTTGAACGGAATCTATTGTCTTGGAATCTATATTTTTTGCAAGTGTACTTATTTTTCCCGTTGGACAAAACATACCGGAAATATCTACCCATTCCTCCCCATGATCGTTTGCATCAGTTTTAAAAGCTGACCTGATTTTATCAAATGAATCCGTTTCTGACATCGATAGAAGTTTTTTTATAACCTGATCTCCGATAAACAAATCAATAATTATCCGATAGTCCCTTATTGATTTTTCAATCCGTTTATTTTCCAGTAATTGTCCCTGGAAAGGAATATATCTTTCATTATCATGGGAACTACTTTTCAGTTGTTGCAGAATTTTGATGGCTTTTAAGACTTTGCCAATTATATAGGGTGAAAGAAGATCAAAATTCAGTAAATCAAGTTTATTTCTATCTTTTCTGCGATCCCGATTAGGCCACTTGCTGCTGTCTCTTTTTGTACCTACCGTGAAAAAATTGAGGGCAGGAATAACCAGCGATTTGCCTTCTGATTCAAGAATATATGAAAAAGGGAGGTCGCTATTATCAAAATTTGAATAATGTTTGCCTATGACGACTGAGAAAGCACCAATTCTACTGGGCCAGAGCAAATAAGAAAATGATCCTGTCTTTGCACCCCTTTCCAGTATTCCCTGATGAATTGGACCCAATTTATACATATGGTTGCTCTGATTACTTCCGCTCCCGGCGTTGTAAAATGAAAACATTGCGGCAATCAATAGCGTGGATTTATGATGAGTTACTGAATATGGACCGGCGTATATACTGCAGGCCTCACTGTGAAAACATTCTGAATTGGCAAATATCAATGAATTTTCTGATGAAAACTGTCTGCCAACCTTAACGCCTTGTCCAATAAATGTTTTTTCTATGAGAGCGGCATTATTGACCTTGGATCCTGTATGAATAATAAATGATTTTGCAATTACACCACTACCGATTGCGGTTGGGGCTTCTCTATTACTGACAATAGTTCCTTCTGTCAATTCAAGTGCACCTACCAGTCGGGCAAATGCTCCAATATTGACATTTTCGATGGTACCACAATCGATAATCTGTACCCCCTGGTCTATTAGTCCTTTTGTAGATTTTTTTGATTGAGTATATTCAGATATCAATTGTTTTAAATTTTTGATAAATGCCAGATCATGTCGATAAGTCGCTAGTAGATAGGCAATTTGAGATGAGAGTTGGTCAAAAATGGGGACTTCTCTTCCACCTCCCTCATTTAGTACATCTATTTCAAGTCCATTAGCAAATGCCGTCTCACCAGTCACCATTAGACGATTAACATTATCAATCACTACACGCTCTTCGACCGTATAATTGACTAGGTTCTTTATATTCGAAATATAGACATCATTCTTAATCGTACAATTCTGAATATAGGCATTTCTCAGTCCGCTTGATCTGGTAATGCCGTGACCAATCTCAATAAGTGCATCATATCTTCCGAGTTCTATATCACCACTGAAATGTACATGATGAATATTGTCAGTTTCAAAGTCAGTCACTACATTTACTCTATCCCAATCATCTGCCTGACACCCCTGCGAGATGAGTTGATTGATTTCAGACTGATCCAATTTCCGGTACGCCATCCGTTATCCTTTTTTTAAATTTTCGTGTTGGATTCATATTTGTTTTGCTAAAATATAAAAAAAATAGCCACAAAGCACACAAAGTACACAGAGAAAATAATATAAAAAATACTCTCTGATCTCCGTGTTCTCTGTGGTTAAAAAAGATGTACGAATTACAGCATTAAACTACCGGAAGCTTCTCCAAAGCCTCCTTTTCAATATCCTTAAAATATTTCACCGTCCCCACTTTGAGTTCCATTGTTGCTTCATCATCACAAACAATCAATCCATATCTATGCAATTGCAGCATTGAGACAGTCCACATATGATTGACTGCCTCTTCAACAACCATTTTCAGTGCACGGGCTTTTTTGTATCCATTAATAATGATGAGTACCTCATTGGCAGCCATTACTGTTCCCACACCCACTGTTAAGGCAGTTTTAGGTACTTTATTTACATCATTGTCAAAGAATCTTGAATTTGCAAGGATTGTATCATATGTAAGCGTTTTTACGCGTGTCAGAGAAGAAAGGGAAGAGCCTGGTTCATTGAATGCGATATGACCATCGGGTCCGATACCACCAAGAAAAAGATCAATACCACCAATTTCCTTTATTTTATCTTCATACTGTTGACATTCCGCATGTAAATCAGTGGCGTTTCCATTGAGGATGTTTACATTTTCTTTTTGAATATCAATATGATTAAAGAGATTAGACCACATATAATGATGATAGCTTTCCGAATGATCTTCAGGAAGATTGACGTATTCATCCATATTAAAGGTAACAACATTTTTGAAAGAAACTTTTCCGGCATTATACAATTTGATTAATTCTGAATATGTACCAAGGGGTGATGATCCTGTTGGTAATCCAAGAACATAAGGATTCTCCTGAGTTTGATTGTGCTGATTAATCTTTCGGGCTACATAATGAGCTACCCATTTGCTTAGCTGATCATAATCTTGATGGATAAGAATTCTCATTACCGCACTCCTATAATTGAGTTCTTACGTCAAAAGTTGCTAAAAAAATATTCGCTCGTGGTTCTCGTTTTATGTCTATTACACTACAAAATAAAGTAAAATAATACTTGACAATTGGTTTAATCCGGCCTCAACCTTTTTAAGCATCGAGCATCCCCGATCAAACGATTTCCTCCGGAAATCTGATCGGGATCAAATCATCCATGATTTGACGAGCATTCTGTATTTTTGTGGGGGCATGGCATGCCATGTCCTTCGAGCATCGAGTAAAATCTCATCAGAGTTAAAATTTATTGAAAGCGAATTTTATGCTTGTATTTTTGGAAGAAAATAGTATATTTAGATAGTTTGACTTCTTAACTAACTATCCTCACCAATATAATAAAAATAAGTGATATATGTTACAACAAGTTGGTTTTGGAGTAAGATTTATCAAGGACTACAATGAATTGAATGTCCTTCGCTTTATCAAACACCATGGCCCTATTTCGCGGGCTGACATCTCAAAAAAACAACATATATCAAAAGCGGGAATTTCGGAGATTGTTGCCCGATTGATTAATCAGAATTATATTTCTGAAACCGGAGTCGGTAATTCAACACATCGCGGAGGTCGTCGCCCCATTTTACTTACCTTTAATCAGAAAGCAGGGCATGTTGTTGCCATTGAGATCAGACGTTCTTTCGCCAAAGCATCGTTAATAGATATGAATGCGACTATCCATGATTCGAGTTTTGTCGATTTTACCCAGGGCTGTTCGTTGGACAAGGTTTTACAGAAATTGTTTCCTGTCATTCATAACCTGCTGAATATTGACTGGGTAAATCGGTCCAAAGCAATCGGTATTGGAATTGGAATCCCCGGGTTAATCGATTATGATGCTGGATGTATTAAACTTAGTGATTCCTTGAAATCTTGGGAGAACTATCCAATAAGAGATAAATTTGAGAAAGAGTTTAGTATACCAACGATCATTGAAAATGATGTTAAAACGCTCGCCCTTGGAGAATGTCTGTTTGGCAAGGGCATTGATCATGAAAATCTGGTAAATCTATGGATCGGAGATGGTATCGGCGCAGGTATTATCCTCAACGGATCTCTTATCCGCGGTGTAACAGCCAGTGCAGGTGAAGTTGGATATGATGAACTTGGATTTTACATCTGCGATCCTCATGAGTTTCCATTACTCTATAATGGACAGAAGAGATTCGGTGATATTTTATCAAACAGGTGGCTGGTTTCTGCAACTTGCACTGCTTTAAAGAAGGGTTATAAATCCGATCTTGAAGAAAATAATGTGTCACCTGAATCAATAGTATCTGCTGCAGAACAGGGTGATGAACTGGCAATCTCTGTTTTAAAAGAATACGGAGCACTATTAGGGATATTATGCATCAGTCTGATAAACACCCTCAACATCGAGTTGCTCGTAATCAGCGGAAAAATTCTGACAAAAAGCGATCTTTTACTTAAATATGTAAGAGATAAAGTCAATAAGGATTTATTAAGGGTACCGGCGCATGCCGTCCATATTGTCTCCAGTAGTATAAAAGAAAATGGTGTTGTGCTGGGAGCCGCCGGGTTGGTACTTGAAGATTTGTTCCACCAGAACGTCATTAATATCATGAAGTATCGTTCGATCTTTAAATAACCTACCCTCTAAATTGTTATAATCTGTAAAAATTTTTCAAATTATAGCGCTGCAATTCTACAATTTATATTTGTATTTTTCCTTCTATAGATAGATATTCAACACTATTTCCAGAAAAAAAAGTGTCAACATGGTGTTCTAGCTCACACGTGCATAAAATTTTTAGCGTATAATTAAACTATATTCGTTATAAAAACCAACCACAGGTGCTCATATCATGAAAACTTATTCTTTTTTTCCCAGGTATTATATGCCCAAAAGTAGCATAAGGGTTATAATATTTTTTATGTTCAGTTCTCTTTTGTTGGTCTCTTCGTCATCTCTATTTGCATTTCAAGCAAATAATTCAAACCGGGTGCAGGTTGGCATCATCAATTTCTTGTATCTTCATGACAAAGGTTTCGATTCGGAGTATAACACCAATCATGAGATCGAGACTAAGGTTCTATTTCCAGCAATCGAGCAGGAAGTGAAAAAGTATGGGATGTCAAACTACAGCATACGATTTGAAAAAGTTATGAATGGTAATATGAAGTATGCAGAAGAAGAGAAGCAAATGACCAGTTCTTATACCTACAGCGGTAACGGGACTGAATTAAGTGTATGGGGTTTAATAAAGCCCCTTAATTGGCCGGGGAATTATGACTTGGATTTGATACTGTTTGTTGATTCACAGCTCCTGACACGATCGATAATAAAAGTGAGAAATAAAAGAATTTTGCAATGGGATGGTAAAAAATGTAATCTATCTTTAAACGCTCTCGGTGTAATTCCGGGGATCTATGCATACTCCCTCGCTAATCAAACTTTCGGAGATCTGGATGAGGATTTGATTACTGACCGCCTAAATGAGTTGCCGAAATCTGTTCAAGATAAAACGATACAACTGGCATATAGCCTTGCTACACAGGAAACGGTTATTTTAAATGATGAGGCAGGATCCATCCAATTTGTCTATGAAAGCGGATTAGATTACACAGTTTCGATCGATCAGTCTTCTTATAATCTTTTGCAGCGATTTCTATCTACGAACAAATCATTTAATTGGTATCTCGATCAGGGAGGATTACTTATGCCTGAAATCTCTATTGCCTTTGGGAGTCCGGATCGGGAAATGAGCACGAATGACTTTGAAATGGCCTACGTTGAATCACGAACACCTGCGCAACTACAGGTAGGAATCATTCCTTTTGAAAACAAATCAGGAAATACTGAATATGACTGGGTCGGGTTTGGATTTGAGTATTTATTATCAGGAAAATTTTCGAATATTCCACATTATAAACTTGCGGACAGACTTGTGGTTCAAAAATTCATAAACAGCGATAGTGCAAGTGTCTTCGTAAATGGTGAAGAATGGTCGCTTAATTACAGCATAGGTGGTGGTTATACCATAAGTAATAAAATGCTGGAAGTTGACCTGGCCTATGTCAAGCCATTTGTTGGTACTCAACTTGCTTCAGAACATTATAAGGTCGACTATGATAAATTTTTTAATATCTTGGATAATGCGGCTAAAAAGTTTCTACGTTTAACAGGAGTTGTACTCTCAGATAGTGAGGAAAAATTATTTAACCGAAGGGTTACAACTTCAATGAAAGCATTTGAAAATTTTTGCATGGGGTATATTGAAAATGCCAGTCCGGATAGAGATGAAGACAAAGTTATAGAGTATTTTCTGGCGGCTATTAAAGAGGATCCTGAGTTCTGGGGGGCCTTTTATAATTTAGGTACAACCTACTACAATAAACAAGAATACACTAAGGCCATGGCTCAGTTTAATTATATATTATCTAAATTTCCAACCTTCGAATTAGCATATCTTGGACGTGGGTTGACTTATTTTCAACAGAAAAAATTCCAATTAGCAAGAACTGATTTTGAGACCTACGCTAAACACAAACCAAATGATTTCAGATCTTATTATTATCTGGGCCGTGTATCTATTCATGAGAGAGAATACGCGGAGGCAATACAGAAATTGAATAAGGCAATTGAATTGAATCCTAATTATGGAAAGAACTATTTTGAATTGGGGAACGTTTTTTATACGATGAATCGATTCCGGACAGCTATCGCCCATTATCAACAATCTTTAAAACTCGAACCTGCACTAATGGAAGCACACAAAAGATTGGGAGAAAGTTATTACCGTATGCATAATTTTTCCGGGGCAATCAATGAATTCAGAGTTGTCTTGGATGAATATCCCTCAGATGCTGAAGCCAACTTTATGATGGGTGTTACGATCTACAAACAAGCATTACTGGATGAATATATCGATGCCTTTTTAGAGATGTATGGGTTGTTGAATTTTGAAGAAATAGAATCCAATAAGATTAAACATGATAAGGAACAAGTTCGTGTCTATAATGAAATGACAAAAAGATTTTATCTTGCCCAACTTTCAAGACAAAATTTTTATGAAGCGACCTTTAATCTGGGACTGACTTATCAGGAAAGAGGGATACTTGATAGTGCCCTTGTCTATTACAATAAGACACTTCAAATAAAACCAGAATTAACCAAAGCGCGAGTCGTACTGGCTAAATTCTATGAACGACAGGATGAGATTGATAAAGCACTTGAAGCGTATAAATATGTCGTAAGAAATGATCCGGATTATTTTGTTGGATATTCTAATCTTGGCCCGAAGTATGATGACATGGATATTTTGTCGGTCGTCATTGAAGAACTGGAAGCAGAAGTGAGGGCAGATCCACATAATGTTGATTCAAGCCTCAGTCTGGCGAATATCTATCATGCACAGGGTTACAACGGGAAAGCAGCAGTCATCTATCGACGGGTTTTATCTTTATACCCTGAACATAAAAAAGCGAAAACGATGCTGGCCCGTATCAATGGAAATGAATAGTAGACTGGTCTTTGGTAAAATTGAATATCAACGGGAGACTCTGACGATATTCATCATTCTACTGATAAAGTATGTAGGAAAAATCTTCGCTAAATAAAGTTTGCAGGCAAGTCGAAAGAAGATATTATAAACAAATACATATGTTTGCGGAAATAATAGCAATTCACCTCCAAATCCAGTTTTAAAGAAAGTCGGATTTTGCATCTGATTTACTTTCAATGTCTTACCCTTCGACAAGAGCTGAGCAGTTTTGATGTCTATTCCATCAAGATCACAATACTGGTAATTCTTTGATTTTGCCCACAATAATGCTGCCCAATACACGGCATGATTCGGTTTAAATTCGCTGCACTTACCGGACCATCCGATATGTTTTGTATAGAGTGTATTCCCGAATGTAATGCTCATCAAAGCACTTATTTTTTCACCGCCATATTCGGCTACAAATAGTTGTACTGAGTTGAATGGTTTTAATACACACCACAGATTTCTAAAGTAGTCCAATTTAAATGGAATAAATTTCTGACGCTGACTCGTCTTCAGATAAAGCTGATAAAAATCCGGCAAATCCTCTTCTGTACCTTCACGAACGATTAAATCGCTTCGCATACTCTTATGTATCGATCTTCGATTCCTTCTTTTCATCAACGCCAGAAGGAAGTTTTGGTCATGTGTGAGATCTATTTTAATAGTTGCCATTGGTGCGATCTCTAAAATGGATGATTTTTCAGCACGCTTATGCAACAAACTTTCTAGCTGAGGATTATCTGCTGCCATTTGGATTGCTAGTAGCTTTAATCGATATTTTATTGCAATTTTCTCGAGTTCATTCACCAAAAGAAATAAAAGATGTATATCATCCTTTTGATAAAGGGGCGCTCTAGAAGCATAACCAATCAGTCCTAGAAAAGGTAGTGGTCGGGTTAGTATTTGTACCCCTGCAATTATTGTGTTCCTCTCTTTTATTAAAAGTCGAATTGGTTTCCAGCCCGAATAGGATTTAATAAATCCCCAGGTGCTGGTTTGTACAGGATTTGCACAAGGAATTTTCTTCAGGAAGGCATCCCAGTCAGAATCGATAAGATCATGGGTGATACAAATTTTATAACCATCTTGTTCAAATTCTATGTTTTCTGTAACCGGGAATTGAACTTGGTCATTGGTTTTTATGTCGATTTGGGATGTTTTAGAATGAGACCGGGACTCTATGTGTTCTGATAAATCCATCGCTTGACAATTCCTTTGAGTAATCTGGCAGGACCATCAATAGATTCTAAATCTAATTAAATATCCGTAATGAATTGGATATTTCCAAATTTTTTATCTTAAAATTTATACGGATTCAGATAAACATTACTTTTTATATTTGTTATCTATCTCCCGTGGTATCTGCTTTCAAAATGTTAGTATTAATGGACAAAGTGGTGTATATTACTGCAGGAAGAATAGGCATCGAAATTGTGAAAAACGATATAGTTTTCATTACTTTTTGAATCATTAATCTAAAGTAAATAAGGTGATCCAAAATGAAACGAAGGAAATTTCTCAAATCTTTAACGGCAGCTACTGTATCGACATTTAGTATACCAGCAATAGTTCCTGCGACTGTATTTGGAGCAAAGGCACCAAGCAATCGGATCACAATGGGATGTATCGGGGTTGGGGGCATGGGTACGAATAATATGAGAGAATTTATGACATACTCTGATGTGCAGATTCTGGCGGTCTGCGATGTTGTCAAGGGAAGCAAGGAATATGGACATTGGTTTAAAAATGGTTGGAAAGGTGATTATCTCGGTAGAGAACCAGCGCGAATGATTGTTGAAGATTATTATTCAAGGAACGCTTCTTCCGGCAAATATAAGGGATGCGGCGCTTATTCCGATTTTCGTGAATTATTAGCACGAGATGATATCGATGCCGTTACCGTCGTAACACCGGATCACTGGCATGCACCTATATCGATTGCAGCCGCCAGGGGGGGTAAACATATCTACTGCGAAAAACCAATGACCCTGACTATCGCTGAAGGCCGGGCGATGATTAAGGCCGTGCGGGAAAATGGTGTGACCTTTCAAACAGGTAGCCAGGAGAGATCAAACCAGGTGGTTAGATTTGCATGCGAACTGGTCAGAAATGGAAGGATAGGTAAACTTCACAGAATCCGAACAATGGTTGGTAAAAACAATAAAACAGCTCCCCCTACTGATTGGAAACCAATGCCTGTTCCTGATGGATTTGATTATGATATGTGGCTCGGTGCTGCACCCTGGGTACCCTATCACAAA
>Ga0209536_100006333_pt1 | contig 18135 bp, 17 predicted proteins | sample DeeMarSeWOR28_12_FD_187461 | JGI IMG/M metagenome (GOLD analysis project Ga0209536, IMG submission 187461) | Marine sediment microbial communities from White Oak River estuary, North Carolina - WOR-2-8_12 (SPAdes) (version 2) | ecosystem: Environmental > Aquatic > Marine > Intertidal zone >... | reverse complement strand
CGAGGAGCCAGAGGATCTGCTCTGGCGGGTTGCACGGACCATAGCCGCCGCGGACGCAAGATACGGTGCGAGCGAGGGTGCCGTGGAGGCGGTAGCAGAGACGTTTTACGAACTCATGGCAACCCGGATTTGGATGCCGAACAGCCCGACCCTGATGAATGCCGGCCGTCCTCTGGGGCAACTGTCTGCATGTTTCGTCTTGCCGGTGGAAGATGCCCTGTCTGACGGGAAGAATGGGATCTACGACACGCTCAGGAATATGGCGTTGGTCCACCAGTCCGGTGGCGGGACGGGGTTCAGTTTCTCCAGGGTCCGGCCCAAGAACGACGTGGTCCGCTCCACCATGGGCGTGGCTTCGGGGCCAGTCTCCTTCATGTCGCTCTACGACTCTTCCACCGAGGTTGTAAAGCAGGGGGGCACTCGGCGAGGCGCGAACATGGGGATCTTGCGGGTGGACCATCCCGACATTCTCGAGTTCATCACGTGTAAGGATGACACCACGAAGATTACGAATTTCAATATCTCCGTGGCAGTGACAGACACATTCATGCAGGCCGTGGCAACGGGCGCAGATTATGACTTGATCCACCCTCGGACCGGTGATGTTGTGGGGAGACTGAACGCGGAGTCAGTCTTTGCGAAAATAGTCCACGGAGCGTGGAGAACGGGCGAGCCCGGTGTTTTCTTCGTTGACGAGGCCAACCGCTACAATCCGGTTCCACACCTGGGGAGTTATGAAGCCACTAACCCTTGTGGTGAGCAACCGTTACTAAGTTACGATGTGTGCAACTTGGGATCGATCAACGTTGGGCACTTCGTACGGGATGGCGAGGTCGATTGGGAAGGGCTGCGTCGTGCCGTCCACCTGTGCACCCACTTCTTGGACAACGTGATCGATGCCAACAAGTATCCGCTGTACGAGATCAACGACTTGGCCCAGCGGATACGACGCATCGGTCTCGGGATCATGGGATGGGCCGATTTCCTCGTCAGGCTCGGTGTCCCGTACAACTCGGAAGAGGCGATCGATCGGGCAAGGAAGCTGATGCAGTTTGTGGACGGGGAGGCCAAGGTCGAGAGCGAGCGGTTGGCTTCGCAGCGCGGGGCCTTTCCGGAGTGGGAGCGCAGCATTTGGGGGCCTGACGAAACGTGTGCGCGCGACGAAAAGGGGAACCGGATTCGTCCCATGAGGCGGCTCCGCAACTGCAACATGACAACGGTCGCTCCCACGGGCACGATATCGATTCTCGCCGGTTGCTCATCCGGAATAGAACCGCTGTTCGCAGTGGCCTTCATGCGTAACCAGGCTGGCACCCTGATGCCTGATGTCAACGAGGATTTCGTCGCGACAGCCAAGTCTGAAGGCTGGTACTCAGAGGAACTGATTCGCAGGATTGCGGAGACCGGTCACATCGCCTTCGATGAGGTGCCGGAGAAGTGGCAACGCGTGTTCGTGACCGCCCATGATGTTGCACCGGAATGGCACATCAGGATGCAGGCGGCTTTTCAAGAGTTCACGGACAGTGCGATCAGCAAAACGTGCAACTTCCCCAATGACGCGACGGAGGATTACGTACGCCAGATCTACGAGCAGGCGTACGAGCTGAGGTGCAAGGGCGTGACGGTCTACCGGGACGGTTCCCGCGACATGCAGGTTCTCTCAACGGGGAGTACCGCAAAGAAGGTTCAGGAGCAAAAGGGCGAAAGCTCGAAGGACACCAGACCGGCGAGCGAGACGACGGAGCTGAAAGCCACTATAGCTGAACTGGAGGCGGAACTCGCTCGTACCCGCAAGCAGCTGCATGAAGTCGAGGCGGAGAACTTGCAGCGGCGTGCAAAGCGATCACGGCCTGAGCTGTTGAAGGGATCCACTCGACGGGTGGAAACGCCTCTGGGGACCCTCTACGTAACCATAACCGAGGATGACAAGGGTCAGCCGTTCGAGATGTTCATGTCGCTGGGCAAAGCCGGCGGTGCCCTCATGGCTGATGTGGAGTCCATAGGTCGGCTCATCTCATTGGCTTTGCGCTCGGGTATCCCTATGCGGGAGATCCATCGGCAGCTCCGCGGGATTTCGTCCGATCGTGTGACGGGGCTCGGACCCAACAAGGTGCTGTCCGTACCTGATGCGATCGGCATTGCGATGGAGAAATGGATGCAGGACAAGCAAGGAATCCAACAAGATCTGTTAGACGATGCCCCGGCACGAGAAGGTTCGACAGTTTCGATCGCTAGTACCACCGTTTCACGCGGCGCCGGAGAGATGATGCAGCTCGAAATCCGCGGTGCGGAGCAGCATGTAGGCGCTTGTCCCGACTGTGGATCACAACTCGAGTTCGCCGAAGGATGTGTCAAGTGTCACGTGTGCGGCTACAGCGAGTGCGGCTGACTCGTAGCCCGGCGGGCCGAATGCTGAGAGAGGCGACACCCGTGAGGATGTCGCCTCGTCCTTTACCGCGGCCCCGTTGTAGCAGCTAGGCTGCCTCCATTGCCTCGCTGTATTTGCCGTACCGGGCAGCTCCCAAGCATCGGGCACGATGGAGGAACGCGTCTTGTGCAGCGCCCGTATTGGCATTGCTTCCTTTCCATGCCGTGAGCGCCTCTTCCTGAAGGGCGCGTCCGTAGGAGAAGCTGAGCTGCCAAGGTTGGTCACCCAGACCGTTCATTGCATTCAAGTGTTGCGTGGCGAGCTTGGCGCTCTGGCCCCCAGACAAAAAGACGATCCCGGGGACGGCAGCCGGAACGGTGCGCAGCAAACAACGTACCGTTGCCTCTGCGACCTCTGAAACACCGGCCTGCTCGGGACAGTCCTTACCAGCGATCACCATGTTCGGCTTGAGTACCATTTCGTCGAGGGCGACACGGTGGGCTAGAAGCTGAAAGAAGACGTGACTGAGAGTGGCCTCTGTGAACCTCTCGCATCGTTCGATGGTGTGCTCGCCGTCCATCAGCACCTCGGGCTCAACGATCGGCACCAAGCCAGCCTCCTGACTGAGCGCAGCGTATCGGGCCAACGCGTGGGCGTTGGCATCGAGACAGAAGCCCGTCGGTATGCCGTGGCCTATCTTGATCACAGCCCGCCATTTTGTGAAGCGTGCGCCGAGTTTGTAGTACTCCGCGAGACGGTCACGAAGACCGTCCAGGCCCTCCGTAACCCTTTCATCGGGGAAGCCTGCTAGCGGCTTGGCGCCGTTGTCCACTTTGATACCGGGAATGATACCGGCGTCAGACAGCAGCCTCGGAAACGGCGTCCCATCCTTGGTCGCATGCCGCAGTGTCTCATCGAACGTGATGACGCCACTGATGTGTGTCTCCGCCTCGGCAGTCGTGAAGAGCAGCTCACGATACGCCCGGCGGTTTTCTTCGGTCGATTCGATTTTGATGCTGTCGAAACGCTTCTTGATCGTCGGAAAGCTCTCGTCGGCCGCCAAAATGCCCTTGCCCGGGGCGACCATAGCTTGCGCTACGGACTTGAGTTCGTTGCTGGCCATTGTAGTTCCTCGCGTAACTCTGACGTGTGCAGTTCTGCTGGGTCCGAGTTCCTTCTCGCCCGCGTGCTCGTCCGCTAGCGAAGATACTCTGCTGCCGCTGGATCTGCTAGCAATGACCACACGCCACTCTACACTGCCGAGCTGGGTTCCTTCGGTCTCGCATAGACCACTGGACATCACTATATTGGCGTCGGTCGATTAGCTCCAGGAGGGACATGATGTCACCGAGCAGGTGGGCGCGAGTGACCGGATCGGAGGCACATGGTCTGCGCCGTGGCGCTTGGTATCCCGTCGTCCACAACGGGGATTCCAGCACAGTGGTGTTGGACGTCAACAAGTCGAACCGACCTGTGAACCGCACCAACCTGGTGTTCAGTGACGAGAGGCCGGAGAAGTGGAGTGTCGTCAAGCGGGACCCCGGCGAGCGAGCCGCCCGACGAGCCGACGATGCCGAGTTGGGTGCTCTGTACGGCGTGTGCCCCAAATGCAATGGCAGAGCGGTGCTCGATCCTTCGGTAGTGAGGTTGGCTTGTCCTTCCTGCAGCCTCGAGTTCGAGATCGACTGGGCCAATCCTTGCTGAGCTTGCTAGTGTCCCAATGAATGGGGGTGGAAACCCCTGCTTCCCAAATCGTCGGGCTTCTATATTTCGGCTCCATGACAGCCACGTCCCGAAGGCCCACGGTAACGACCCGGATAGGTGGTGTTGCGGTAGGCTCGGCCCATCCGGTTGTGGTGCAGTCCATGACCAACACGGACACAGCCGACGTCGCTGCGACCGTGGCGCAGGTGGCCGAGCTGGCGGGCGCAGGCAGCGAACTGGTCCGGGTCACCGTAAACAACGATGCATCCGCGTTGGCCGTACCCGACATCGTCCGCCAGTTGGTGGATCGGGGGGTTGCCGTCCCCTTAGTCGGTGATTTCCACTATAACGGTCACCTACTGCTTGCCAAGTTCCCAGACTGTGCTGCCGCCTTGGCCAAGTATCGGATCAATCCCGGCAACGTGGGTCAGAAGCGGCGTGACGAGAACTTCGCCACGATCGTCAAAGTGGCCCTCGAGCACGGCAAACCAGTGAGAATCGGCGTCAACTGGGGCTCACTCGACCAGAGCCTGCTGACCGAACTGATGGACGAAAATGCCGGCAAGGCAGAACCTGATGACGCAAGAGATGTGATGTTGAACGCCATGGTTGAAAGTGCAATGCGTTCAGCGCGACTGGCGGAGGAGGTTGGCCTACCGCACGACAGGATCGTCCTCTCGGCAAAGATGTCGCAGGTTCAGGATCTGGTAGACGTGTATCGTAAGATGGCTGCCCTTTCGGATTACCCCCTGCATCTGGGGCTTACTGAGGCTGGGCTAGGTGCGAAGGCGGTGGTGGCTAGCACGGCCGGCTTGGCGATTCTGCTGCAGGAGGGCATAGGGGACACAATCCGGGTGTCGCTCACCCCGGCGCCTGACGGAGACCGATGCGAGGAAGTCCGGGTCGCCCAGCATGTGCTCCAGGCTCTCGGACTGCGCAGCTTCCACCCCCAGGTGAGTGCATGTCCCGGATGTGGGCGGACCACGAGCACGTTCTTTCAGGAAATGGCAGAGAGTATTCAATCCTATTTGCGTGATCAGATGCCAAGATGGAAGAATTCCCATCCGGGAGTGGAACGCTTGAGGGTCGCGGTCATGGGCTGTGTGGTCAACGGCCCCGGCGAATCCAAGCATGCAGACATCGGCATCTCGCTGCCGGGCACGGCCGAGTCGCCGAGGGCGCCGGTCTTTGTGGACGGGAGTCTTTCTGTCACACTCAAGGGTGACAAGATAGTCGAGGAATTCCTCGAAATCTTGAATGACTACGTAGATGAGAAGTACGGTAGCACCGGTTCCTCGATGGAGTGACCTCGAGCGCGAATCCAGAATGATTGGACAGCCGTGGATTGACCGTGCCGTAGAAGTACTGTCCGGTGCGAACAGCCTGATGGCGGTGACCGGCGCCGGCATGTCACATGACTCCGGTGTACCGACCTTTCGTGACGCTATGGCCGGGCTGTGGGCTCGATATGATCCACAAGAGCTTGCCACAGCGACGGCATTCCGGAACAATTCGGCCCGGGTCTTCGGGTGGTATCTCTGGCGCTTCAACCTGGTGCGGGAAGTGAAGCCGCACCCCGGTTACCGTGCCCTAGTACACCTCGAGTCGCTCGTGGAAGACTTTCTGATTGCCACCCAGAACGTTGACGGTCTGCATCGGCGAGCGGGCAGTGCGGCAGTGGTAGAACTGCACGGGTCGCTGCGAACTTTTCGCTGCTTCGACCGCGGGCATCCGTACGACACGGCGGAGATAGCAAAGTTGGCTGCGCCGACCGTGGAGGAAGTCGATCCACCTCGTTGCCGCGAGTGCGACAGCCCGATCCGACCTGGCGTGGTTTGGTTTGGGGAGTCGCTGCCGCAGTTGGCTGTCGAGCGTGCGTGGAATGCTGTGACACGGTGCGATGCCCTGCTCGTGGTCGGGACTTCGGCTCTTGTGTACCCAGCAGCCGAGCTCCCCGAGATAGCGCTCCGGAGAGGGATTCCGGTGGTCGAGATCAATCCTGAGAGCACACCGCTTTCGCCGCGTGTCGCTGTGTCTTGGCCGGAACGGGCGGCAGTGGCCTTGCCGGCACTGGCTGAACGACTGATGAGTGCTCGGTCACGGACATGACTTACGATTCGCGATTGCGTCGCACAAAGATAGTCGCCACCCTGGGGCCCTCGTCGTCAGATGTAGATACGGTCAGGAGCATGGTCGAGGCCGGTGTCAACGTCGTGCGGATCAACAGTGCGCATGGTACCGCAGAGGAGAGAGCCCGGTTGATCGCGGTTGTCAGACAGGTGCGTGATGAGTTACGGAGGCACGTGGCTGTGCTGGTTGATCTGCAGGGTCCCCGGGTCCGAATCGGTGCTCTTGCCTCGCCGCGGCAGTTGGCCGCCGGGACGGAAATCGTGTTCGCTCCGGCGCCTGCGGCATCGGGTGAGGAGATTCCCACGGCGTACGAGGCACTCGCCAGCGATGTGAAAGTGGGCTCGCGAATCCTGTTGGACGACGGACTTCTATCTGTCGAAGTGACCAAAATCTCGGGCGATCGAGTGGGTGGAATCGTACTCGACGGTGGGTTGCTTCACAGCAACAAGGGTATCAACCTGCCGGACGACCAGGTGAGCGTCCCGGTGTTGACCGACAAGGACCGCGCAGATATCGGTCTGGCCCTGGAGACCCAGGCCGATATGGTGGGCATCTCCTTCGTGAGTCGGGCGGAAGATGTTGAAGAGGTCCGGTCGCTGGTGGGGTCGAGGGCGCGATTGGTGGCCAAGATCGAGCGGGCCGCGGCTCTCAGTGACATCGATCGGATAGTGAATGTGGCGGATGCGATAATGGTCGCGCGTGGCGATTTGGGGGTCGAGCTGCCCTTCGAAGAGGTGCCGCTGATTCAGAAGCACCTAATCGACGTAGCCATGCGTCGTGGTCGGCCCGTCATTACGGCTACGCAGATGCTGGAGTCGATGGTGAACAACCCACGTCCAACGAGGGCTGAGGTATCCGATGTTGCCAATGCGATTCTGGATGGAACCGACGCTGTGATGCTGTCTGCCGAAACGGCCGTCGGCGGGTACCCAGTCGGTGTGGTTAGAGCTATGGTGAGGATTGTCAACGAGGTAGAACAGGCAATTCTCAAGGATGACATTCCATGGGGACGGCTCAAGCACGTCGCGGAATCGAGCAAATCGCGTGACGTCGGAGCCGCAATTGCATCCGCGGCGATTGCGGCAGCCGAGATGTTGGAGGTACCGCTGATCCTGTGTGTCACCAAGAGTGGATTCACTGCTCGCATGATCGCATCCAATCGCCCAGCCACGCCGGTCCTCGGCCTCTCGACCGATTGGCAGACATGCCGTTATCTGGCACTAGTGTGGGGAGTAATGCCCATGCAGGCAGACGTCGTACCGAACTACGAGACGATGCTGGATGTTGCCCGAGGTGCGCTGCTAGATCGCAAGTACGCTAAGGTGGGTGATCGGATAATCGTGACTGCGGGTGTTCCCTTTGAAGTCCCGGGTACGACGAATCTGATCAAGGTCGAGACCGTCTGATCTGCGGTCGTCCATCCTCGGTCGGAGGTGGGGCAGGGCGTGCCGTTGTATTGGGGTGTCCAGGTATGGTTGCTTCCGATGGATCTGCAGCTGTGAATCGGCGCTGTGTCGTGTCCCGTAGACGCTCGGTGGTCTTTTGACCGAACGACTGATAAGTTTCAGATCAGCATACGGTTGGGACTGGAGCGTAGCGGTCCCAGGCGGGCGCTGGTTTGGTGCCGGCTGAAAAGGAGATGCAATGTCACACCACGAAGGTCAACCGGTCGTAGTTGTGGAGAGGTCCAGTGGCATCGGTTCATTCCTGTGGGGAGCTATTCTCGGAGCAGGAGTCGCGCTGCTACTGGCCCCGCGCACTGGGGAGGAAACCCGAGAGGTGCTGCGTGCGAAAGGCCGTCGCCTTCGGGCCAGGGCGGAGGACACTGCGGACGACATACAATCACGCCTCGAGGAAGGTTACGAGAAGGCGAAAGCCCGTGTGGAACAGAAGTTCGAGCGGGCGCGTCGTAACATAGGCCAAACCCGGGCCGGTGCACGCGATGCGGTCGAGGCTGGCAGGGCGGCCGTACATTCGGCTCGTGAGGAGTTGGAACGCCGGCTCGCTGATGCCAAGGCATCTCGTGGCTCGGAGAGAGCGCCTTCGGAAGACGACTTCGACGAGGACGAAGCAGTCGAGTCTGAAGACGAAGCGTCCGTCTAGACCCGAACCTCACCCGTGAGTTGACTACCGCGGGATATGGAGGATGGGCTTCGTCGCCCTGGGGGTTCATTCGCCGAACCTTCACGGCTGCGTACGAAGACAACATCCTCTTTTTGGCGAGCGCCCTGACTTTCCAGGCGTTGGTGGCGGCCCTGCCCATTGTTCTGCTGGCGCTGGCCAGCCTGGGGTACTTCCTGCGCGGTGCCGACGCTGCTGTCGAGGACATCCGTCAGCTGCTTGAGAGCGTGGTCCCCACGGCCGGCTCCGGAGTGCGTGATCCTTTCAGCCAGGTGGAGCGGTTCGTCGAGGTAGTTGCTTCGAGCCGTGCGCAACTGTCCATCTACGGCCTGCCACTGTTCCTTTGGTTCTCTACTCGCTTCTTCAGCGGCGCTCGTTCGGCACTCAACGACGTGTTCGACACACAGGAGAGCCGTCCCTGGTTTGTTGGAATCGGGATTGACTTCTTCCTCGTGGTTGCGACCCTTGTCTTGGTGGTGTTCAATGCCGTGGTAACTGTAGAAGTGATGGAGCTGCCCTGGTTCGGGCGGTTTGCTTCAGCCATCACGACATTCGGTCTGGCGCTCGTGTCGTTCTTCATCATCTACACGATGGCCCCGACTAGAAGGGTGCGTTGGGATACGGCTCTGGTCGCAGCTGTCGTTGCGGCACTTGGATTCGAGGTCACGAAAAAGCTCTACGTCATTTACGTGGTGCGCTTCACTACCTTGGATCGATTGATTTCCAGCTCCAACGGAATTGCGTTGCTGCTACTCGTGGTCTGGATGTACGCCATCGTATGTGTCTTCCTGATCGGCGCAGAAGTGGGAGAGACGTACGACATGAGAAGGCGCCAACGGGAGCAGCGCGCGATACTCACCTAGAGTCCAGAATCGTATGAATGCAATAGACCTGCGAAGTGACACCGTGACCAGGCCTTCACAGGGGATGCGCAGGGCCATGGCGGCGGCAGAAGTCGGAGACGACGTGCTGGATGGGGACCCAACTACGCTCAGGCTGGAAGAGAGGATGGCCGAGCTGTTTGGGACGGAAGCCGCTTTGTTTTTCCCCTCGGGAACGCAGTCGAATCAGACAGCGGTTTGGGTGATCACGCAGCCGGGGACCGAATTGGTGCTGGAGGCGAACGCCCATATTGTGCACTACGAGATTGCCGGCGCCGCAGCCCTTTCCGGGGTCCAGATTCGGCCGGTATCCACCCCGGATGGTATTCTGACGGCAGAGCTCGCGGCGGCTGCAATCCGGCCCGTGAGTCCCCATACTCCTGAGGTCAGCGCTGTCGCGGCAGAGAACACGCACAACGCTGCGGGCGGGAAGGTATTTCCCCTCGCTGCGTGGGATGAGCTGGTGGCGTTGAGTCGTGACCGGGGACTTCCGTTGCACCTGGACGGGGCTCGCCTGTGGCACGCTGCCGTAGCTCAAGGCCAGTCGATAGCTCGGGTTGGGCGCGGTGCGACTACGATTACCGCCTGCCTATCGAAGGGCCTTGGTTGTCCCGTCGGGAGCTGTCTGATGAGCAGTCGTGAGCTGATTGGCCGTGCCCGAAGAGTGAGGAGACGCCTGGGTGGGGCGATGCGGCAATCCGGGGTTCTCGCGGCTGCGGGGCTCTACGCGCTGGAGCACAATCTGCATCGATTGTCCGACGACCATGCGCACGCCACGATCTTTGCCGACCGGTTGCAGGGCCACCCGGCACTCAAACCGAATTGGCCGGAGACCAATATCGTGATGCTGGATCTTACGGGTCCGGGTCTGACCGCGGACACGGTATTACCGAAGTTGGCCGATGCGGGAGTCCTAATGGTTCCGTTCGGGCCCACTAGGATGCGAGCGGTGACGCATCTCGATGTCACGGCCCAACAAGTCGAGACGGCCGCCGACATCGTGGCCCGGGTCTTAGATCCGCGAGGAGGTTGACGATGCGGGCGGTCGTCGTGGGCGCCGGGGAGGTGGGCTACCACGTGGCGGAGCGGCTTTCCACGGAGAAGCACGACGTCGTGGTCGTAGACGTTCTCCCTAAACGGCTGGAATACGTACAGACACGCTTGGATGTGGCCGTCGTAGAAGGCAGTGGCGCCAGCCCTGGTGTTCTGGAGATGGCCGGAATCCGCAATGCCGGGTTGTTGGCCGCTGTAACTAGTATAGATGAAGTGAACTTGGTTTGCTGCATGAGCGTGCGGGGAGGAACTGACCTCGTGAAGGTAGCGCGCGTGTCAAATCCGGACTTCTATGCCGACGGTGCCAATTTGAGGCCGGAGCTGTTCGGAGTGGACGTGATGATCAACCCCGAGCGTGAGCTGGCTTTGGAGACGCTGCGGTTGTTGGAAGCAACGGAGGCGACTGACATCGCGACGTTCGCAGGTGGCGCTGTGCATTTGGTGGGGCTGAAGGTCACTGATGACGCGCCCATCGCCGGCCGCACCTTTGCCGAGATCGGATCCGACATTGGTCAGTCGCCCATGCTCACCGTGGCGCTGAAACGCGGCGATCGCACCATCGTTCCGAAGGGGGCCACTGCGGTCAAGAGCGGTGACCATCTCTACATCGTGGCGACCGAAAGTTCCATCTCCACTAGTCTGGAATTGTGCGGTTATCACACGAGCAAGGTGCGTCGCGTGATGATAGCAGGCGGAAGTCACGAGGCCTACTACCTGGCACAGCTGCTGCACCAACATCGTGGTCAAGCGATAATGCTGGTCAAAGAGCGGGATCGGGCGCAGGAACTTGCCGAGAAGCTAGATCAGGCGCTCGTCTTGAACGGCGACGCCACGGACTTGGAGTTGCTGGAGCTCGAGGGCGTGGGCGGCGTGAGTGCGTTCGTGGCCCTGACCGATCACGACGAGATCAACATCTTATCGGCGTTGCTTGCGAAGCACGCCGGAGCCAAGCAAGTCGTAACGCTGGTAAACCGAATGGACTATATGCCCCTGGCAAGGCTGATTGGCCTGGAAACGGTCGTGAGCCCTCGACTCTCAGCAGCCAATGCGATTCTGCGCTATGTGCGTCGCGGGAGTGTTACCAGTGTCGCGACTTTCAAGGACAGCGAAGCCGAGGCGATCGCCTTCGAGGTCAGCGCGGGTTCGCCATTGGTCGGGCTGAGGCTAGCCGACGCCGACTTTCCCGAAGGCGCCATTGTAGCGGCCATAATCCGGGAGGCTGAAGTGGAAGCGATAGTGCCGCGCGGAGATGACAAGCTGCTGGCCGGCGACCAGGCCGTTGTGTTCGCACTGCCGGAGGCAGTCGGTCCGGTGACCGAACTCTTCCCAACGTGAATGTCCGCGAGGTACTTCACATCGTTGGGGCGCTCCTGATCTGGACGGCCCTAGCGATGGTGCCGCCGACGGTATTGGGCTTCTTTGAAGGGCTAGCGGTGCACTGGGCATTGGCGGTATCGGTTACAGCTGCGGTCGGCTGTGTCATTTGGTACCTGACTCCCCGCGAAATCTCGATCAAACGGCGTGAGGGCATTGCAGTAGTGGGGTTGGGATGGCTGGCGGTGGTGACGATGGGAAGCCTACCGTTCGTGTTGAGCGGTGTAGCGCCCACCGTTGCGAGTGCTCTGTTCGAGTCGGCCTCGGGATTCACTACGACCGGAGCCACCGTCTTCGCAGTCATCGAAGATCTGCCCAGGAGCATATTGCTATGGCGCTCGATCACCCATTGGATGGGTGGTATGGGAATCATTGTCCTGGGCGTGGCGATACTTCCGCTAATCGGCATCGGCGGTGCCCAGCTGTTCCGCGCCGAAGTCCCAGGCATTGCAGCCGATCGGCTCAAGCCACGAGTGGCTACAACTGCGCGACTGCTGTGGGGTGTCTATGCCCTGCTGACGATGATGCTGGCGGTGATCTATCTCGTGCTGGGGATGTCGTTGTTCGACGCGGTGAACCACGCCATGAGCGCGATGGCGACCGGCGGATTTTCCACCCGTACCGCATCGGTTGGTGCCTTTGGCCCGGCAATACAGTGGGTGACGGTCGTGTTCATGCTTGCTGCCGGCACCAACTTCACGTTGCATTATCAGGCACTCACCGGCCGCTGGCTGCCGTGGTTCCGTGATTCGGAGTTCCGCTGGTACGCCGGTGTCACGCTGGCGGCGGTAGTTGCCGTATTCCTCTTCCTGGGGTTCGCGGGGTCGGGCTGGATCTTTAGACGTGCCGCCTTCAATGTGGTCGCCATCACCACCACGACCGGTTTCGCTACGGCAGATTTCGGCGCATGGCCGGCCTTCTGTCAGGTGCTGCTGCTTGGTTTGATGTTCGTTGGCGCAATGGGAGGCTCGACAGGAGGTGGATTCAAGACGGCGCGGGCCGTCGTAGTGCTGAAGCACGCGGTCAGCGAAGTGCAGAAGGTGCTTCATCCCAGCGCCGTCTTCGTGACAAAACTGGGAAGTGCTCCGATCCGGTCAGAGATCTTGGCGAACGTGCTGGCGTTTCTCGCGCTCTATGTTGCCACTCACGGCATCGGATCGCTGCTGATTGCAGCTTTGGGGTACGACCTGCTTACATCCATAAGTGCGGCGTTGGCCGCTATGTCGAGTATTGGGCCCGGATTGGGAGATGTGGGACCGGCTTCCCACTATGGTGACCTCAATCCGGCTGCTCATGTCATTCTGTCGGGTCTCATGCTATTGGGGAGGCTCGAGTTCTACACGCTGCTGGTGCTGGTGATTCCAGGCACGTGGGATCGAAGGGGAAGCGGCCGCTAGCCTAGACTTCGGGCGGATCTGATGGTTGCACTTGGCACCGTGCCAACCCTTGCAGTAGCTTTCACGTGCCCCAGGTCCGAAGGGCGAGTGCGCGCGAACCGCGTCAGGACCGTGAAGGTAGCAGCGCTAAGCGATGGCACGCGTCGCTTCGGGTACCCTGGGGCAATTCTCTTACCGTCAATGACACACACTGCGCTCGCTCGAAAGTACCGACCTACCAGTTTCTCAGGCCTGGTCTCACAGGATCACGTCGCCGCCGGTTTGGCAGGTGCCGTCGCCAGGGGACGGGTGGCGCACGCCTACCTGCTCACCGGCCCTCGCGGCGTTGGCAAGACCAGTGCCGCCCGGATCTTGGCAATGGTGCTCAACTGTGAGGATCATGCCAACGCACCAAGCGACGGTGAGCCGTGCGGCAAATGTGATTCCTGCATGCGGATCTGGTCCGGTGTGACGAATCTGGACGTGGTTGAGATCGACGCCGCGAGCAATCGCGGCGTGGACGATGCCCGTGAACTGCGTGAGCGCGCGATGTATGCGGCCAGCGGACCAGATCGTCACAAGGTGTACATCGTGGATGAGGCTCACATGCTGACGCGGGAGGCCTGGAACGCTCTGCTGAAGATCCTGGAGGAACCCCCGCCGCGCGTCGTCTTCGTCTTTGCAACGACGGAGCCCCAGAAGATCTCCAACACGGCCGCGCCGGTTATGAGCCGAGTACAACGGTTCGATTTCAGGCGACTTGGGCCCCAGGCCATAACAGAGAGACTGCGATACGTGGCGGAGCAGGAAGCGATAGAGGCTGAGGACGAGGCGTTGCGGTTGATCGCGCGTGTTGCCAACGGCGGCATGAGGGACGCGCTGTCGCTGCTGGACCAGGCGCTGGCTTTCGGAGAGGGACCCGTATCGGCCGAGCGAGTGCGCCATGCGTTGGGCTTGATCGACGAGGAACTCTACGAGGAGCTGTTGGATATTGTTGCCGGACGTCGCACCGCCGACGTGTTCCCGTTCGTGGGAAGGCTGGTCGAAGCAGGTGCCGACCTGGCGGAGTTCCTAAATGGGGCGGGAGAGGTGCTGCGGGCCCTGCTGATCCGGATTCTGGGAGGCCAGCCGGAGGGCCTCACCGAAGGTCTGCGCTCGGGAGTGGAACGGCATGCAACCCACTATAGGTCCGGTGATATCCTGAGAATGCTCAGGCTATTGAGTGGGGCCGAAGCGGTGATCCGGCGGAGCCCCAATGCCAGGCTACATGTCGAGACTCTGATGGTGCAATGGTCCCTGCTCGACAGAACCGTTGAGCTGAATGAGGTGCTGGCTGCCGTGGCGGCCGGACGTGACGATGGATCTGGCGAGCCGGATGGGGATGACTCGGGCGGCGGCAACGTCGCGGGACCGCTGGCTGCTGGAGATCCACTGTCGAAGGAGGCGATTCTCGCGCTGTGGCCTAGGATCGTCGAGGTTGCCGGACAGCGACGCAGAATGGTGCAGGAGGCTCTTGGGCATGCCAGGCCGGTTGAGGTCACAGAGGGCGTGGTGGTCCTGGAGGTTACAGACTGCGAGGTCCATCTTGAGGGCCTGACCCGGAGTCGCAGCGTTATAGAGAAGGTGATCAGGGATGTGCTCGGATCTGGGTCGGTGCGGGTCGAGTACCGGGGCAAAGGCACTACCACTCCAGGCGGAGACGGCGCGCCTCAGCGACTCAATCAGGAGCAGGAGCGGCAGGAGCGGCTGCGCCGCTACCGCGGTAAGGATCCGGCGCTGGACGTCATAGCCGACGCGTTGGATTTGGAGGTCATTGAGTAGCTTGCGGCTCTCCAACGGCGAGGGTAAGTTAGAAGGTTCAACGTAGTTCTAGCACGCGTGAGTTCAGCTATGGCCGATTTTTCACAACTCCTGCAGTTGGGTCAACAGATGCAGGGCAAACTGACCCAGATGCAGTCGGAGTTGGCTCAACAGACGGTGACTGCTTCATCCGGAGGCGGGATGGTAAAAGCCGCGGCCAACGGTCGTGGCGAGATCCGGTCTATCGAGATCGATCCCAGCGTGGTCTCGAACGGTGACGTCGAGATGCTCGAGGATCTCGTTCTAGCGGCGGTCACCGAGGCCCAGCGCAAGGCACAGGATCTCTACCGCAGTGAGTTGAATAAGGTTACCGGAGGGCTCCCCTTGCCGTTCCAGCTTCCGTTGTAACAGGCGTGTCGGCCATCGATGAGCTCTCCAGTGAGTTGGCCAAGCTGCCTGGAATCGGCCGCAAGACGGCCACGAGACTGACATACTTCCTGCTCAAGCAGCCGCCCGAAGCGGTGACCCGACTCGCTGCAGCCATAAGGTCGGTCTCGGAGCGTGTACGTCCCTGTTCTGTGTGCGGCAATCTCGGCGAAACCGATCCTTGCGTCATCTGTGAAGATCCACGACGCGACAAGGAGTTACTGTGCGTGGTGGAGGAGGCGTCCGATATTGGTGCGATCGAACGGACGGGTGAGTATCGTGGCCTGTACCACGTGCTGGGCGGCCACCTCTCGCCACTCGACGGTATCGGACCCGACGACCTTCGTATAGAGGGATTACAAGCACGCGTGGCAAACGGGTGTGAAGTGCGCGAGGTGATCCTTGCGACCAATCCGTCGATGGAAGGAGAGGTCACGGCGACGTACCTTCGAGGGTTATTGGGGAACGCGGGTGTGCAAGTAACCAGAATCGCCTTGGGGCTGCCGGTCGGCGGTGATCTGGAATACGCGGACGGGGTTACGATAGCACAGGCCTTGGCTGCACGACGGGAGATGCCACGCTAATGGGGCCGAAGACCAGAGCTTTGTTGATTGGACTCGGCGTCGGGATCACGGCAGGAGCGTTTTTGGCGCAGCATTCGATGGACCGTCATCGGAGGCAGCTGTTCAGTGGTAGGCCCTTGCGACGGCTCTCGGCCTTGGGGTACTTGAATAGTCATCCGAGCGTGGAGGCAGTTCACTTGCTACAAGACTACCTGGCATGGGAGAAGCATCCCATGCTGCGGCGTCGGGCGGAGGCGATCGCGCGCCGCATGGAAGCAAAACTGGGGTGATGAGAGGACACGATGCCTGGTGCAGCGACCTGGTCACTAGATGAGAGTGATTATAAGCGCATTAGCGCCCATCTGAACGCACTCCTCAAGGAGTCGAATGCGAGGTGTGCTCTGCTGGTGGATCGCGCTGGGCAGTTGCTTGCCAATGTGGGTGAGCAGATGGCGTTCGATCCCACTGCTTTCGCGTCTCTGACGGCAGCGGATTTCAGTGCCAACGATCAGCTCGCCAAGATGATCGGTGAACCGGAATTTGCCTCGCTATTCCACCAGGGCGAAAAGGAATCTATGTACCTCGCCGACATTGCAAGAAGGGTCATCCTGGTGGTGCTGTTTGACGAACGAACGACCGTGGGAATGGTGCGACTGCGTGTGAAACAAACGGTAAGCGATCTCGTGACGCTGTTCGACGAGATGTTCGCTCGGGAGGCTCCCGGGGCAGCGGCCCCGACCGACCGTCGTGGACTGCTCGAAGGGGCAGAAGACGAAATCGACAAACTCTTTGGGGACTAAGGGAAGGCACTATCGACGATGTCGATGATCAACTACGCTTCCCGGGAAATCAACTGTAAGCTCGTCTACTACGGACCCGGGTTGGGTGGCAAAACGACGAATCTGGAACACGTTTATCAGAAGGTAGCGCCAGATACCCGTGGCAAGATGGTGTCGCTGGCGACCGAAACTGAACGCACTTTGTTTTTCGATTTTCTCCCCGTGGACCTGGGCACGATCCGTGGATTCAAGACGCGCTTCCACCTCTACACGGTCCCGGGACAAGTGTATTACAACGCGTCCCGTAAGCTGATTCTCAAGGGCGTTGACGGCGTTGTGTTCGTAGCAGATAGTCAGATAGAGCGGACCGAAGCCAATATCGAGTCGATGCAGAATCTCTACGACAACATGGCTGAGTACGGTTATGATCTGACCAAGATTCCATTTGTAGTGCAATACAACAAGCGTGATCTACCGAATGCGGCACCGGTTGCAGAACTGCAATCCCAGTTGAACCCGGGATGGCCGGTGGATGATCCGGTGAGACAGAAGGCGGCAGCTGACCCCTGGCACGAAGGGGATTATCTTGTAGAAGAGATCGATGGGATGTGGATCGAGCGGGCTCCGTACTTTGAATCGGTGGCTATCACGGGAGAGGGCGTGTTTGACACTCTGAGGGCTCTGGCAAAGACGGTCCTCAAGACACTGAGTTGAACTGGTGTGGCAATGATCTGGACGTTGCCCAACATCCTCACTATCTGTCGCATCGCACTCACGCCGGTGATCGCGCTATTGCCATTCATCAGCGGATATGTTCCCAAGGTTATCGCGTTTGTGGTCTTTTTAGCAGCCGCAATCAGTGATTTCTATGATGGTCGCCTGGCGCGCGAACGAGACGAAATCACGGACCTTGGCAAGTTGCTCGATCCAATTGCCGACAAGCTGCTGCTGTTCGCCACACTGGTTCCCATCTATTGGATCACAAACTACCGCATGCAGGAGTACGGCATCCCGTGGTGGGGAAACTTCCCACTTTGGGTAGCGGTCATACTCATTGGCCGCGAACTGTTGATGACCGCATTTCGCCACATGGCGCAACGCAAGGGCGTCGTGATAGCCGCCGCTGGTGCTGGCAAACTGAAAACAATCATCCAAGATGTGTTCATAGGCGCAATGATCGCTTGGTTTGCCTGGAAGGACATGAGGCAGGCTTTTGGCTGGCAGAGCGGTTGGTTCGGCGAATTCTGGGAGCGGTTCCACGGCACCGTGATAGCGGTGACGTTGGGTATCACTGTGCTCGTAACCGTATACTCTCTCGGAGTCTACATCTATCGCTACAGGATGCTGTTCCGCGGCGTGACGGCGTCGACCCCGGGCGATGGATCTTGAAGTCGTAACGGTCGGTACGGAACTCCTCCTCGGGTTTACCCTCGATACCAACGCAGCTGACATTGCACGTGCCCTCGCTCCGATTGGGGCGCGCGTGGTGCGGCGAACGACGGTCGGTGATGATGCCACGGCGATCAGAGGGGCCGTCGCGGACGGGCTCGACCGGTCGGG
>Ga0209536_100006331_pt1 | contig 18136 bp, 14 predicted proteins | sample DeeMarSeWOR28_12_FD_187461 | JGI IMG/M metagenome (GOLD analysis project Ga0209536, IMG submission 187461) | Marine sediment microbial communities from White Oak River estuary, North Carolina - WOR-2-8_12 (SPAdes) (version 2) | ecosystem: Environmental > Aquatic > Marine > Intertidal zone >... | reverse complement strand
CGAGGGAGGGGGTGAGGAATTCGTTTGACACCCCCGGCAATAATTGCTATAATTAGCACTCAAGGAGTGAGAGTGCTAAAACCATGCCGCACAAAGAATTAGACGGAAGAAAGCAAAAAATCCTCAGCGCTATCATAAAAGATTACCAGCACAGCGCCGAGCCGGTGGGCTCCCGCACTCTTGCGCGCAGCTACCTCCCGGACCTGTCGCCCGCCACCATCCGCAACGAGATGGCGGACCTCGAAGAGGAAGGCTTCATCACCCAGCCGCATACCTCGGCGGGGCGAATTCCAACTGATAAAGGCTACCGCTTCTATGTCGACCGTCTGATGAAGGCCCTCCACCCCACCCATCGCGAAGAGGAAATGATTAAACATACCTTCCACTCCCAAAGCCTGAATCTGGACGAGATCCTGCACCGCACGGCCAAGCTTCTCTCTCGGGCGATGGATTACACCGCCATCGTGGTCAATCTGGGAAACCGGCATCAGATCCACGCCGCCGGGACTTCCAATCTGCTGCATCAGCCCGAGTTCCGCAATCTGGGCCAGATGGAAAAGATCCTGGAACTCCTGGAAGAAGAAGACCTTTTGACCGAAATTGTGGAAGAATACGTCGATCCCGCGGAAGTAAACATCAAGATCGGATCTGAAAATAAATATAAACAGGTCAGGGAATGCAGCATTGTCGTTTCCTCTTATAAAGTTGAAAATGAGCCGGTCGGAGGGATCGGGCTTATCGGCCCCACCCGCATGTATTACAGCAAAGCCACGACCCTGGTCGATTATGTGGCCAAAGAGCTTTCGGATATCCTGTCTCGAGGAGAGATCCTGTGACCAAGAAGAAAAAGAAGGATGAGTTAAAGACCGTTGCCAAAGAACTCCCGCCCGAAAAGCCAGAAGCGGATCTTTTAAAAGAACAGGTCGAAGAAAACAAGAACAAATATCTCCGCGCTTTAGCCGATCTGGATAATTATAAAAAGAGATCCGCGCTCGAAAAAGAACAATTTGTCCAATTCGCCAACGAAAATTTGATCAGCGAACTTTTGCCGGTTTTGGACGGATACGGACGGGCAATGCAGGCCGCCGAAAAATCCGGCGCTTCAGAAGAGATGATAAAAGGCCTGGCTTTGATCAGAAAACAACTCGAAGACGCGCTTAAAAAGCACGGCATCGAGGAGATCGAAGCGCTGGGCAAACCTTACGACCCGAACGTGCATGAAGCGATCATGCAGAAGGAGGACGGCGGGCCCGAGGGGATCATTTTAGAAGAAGCCCAGAAGGGATATACCCTTCACGGCAGAGTAATTCGACCATCCATGGTAATTGTGTCGAAGAAATAAGGAGGACAACAACAATGGCTCAAGAGAAAATTATAGGGATCGATTTAGGAACCACCAACAGCTGCGTCGCGGTGATGATGGGGGGAGAGCCCACCGTCATTCCAAATTCGGAGGGAGGAAGGACCACTCCCTCGGTCGTTTCATTTCTAAAGGACGGCGGCCGCGCCGTCGGCCAGGTCGCCAAAAGACAGGCGATCACCAATCCGGAGCACACCGTTTTTTCCGCCAAGCGCTTTATGGGAAGAAGGTACAATGAAGTCCAGCAGGAGCTAAAATATGTCCCTTTTAAGGTTACCGAAGGCGGAAAAGGCGAAGTCCAGATAAAGATCGATGACAAATCCTACTCCCCTCCCGAGATCTCGGCGATGATCCTCCAGAAGATGAAGCAATCCGCCGAAGAATATCTGGGCGAAGCGGTTAAAAAAGCGGTGATCACCGTCCCCGCCTATTTTAATGACAGCCAGAGACAGGCCACCAAGGATGCGGGAACCATTGCGGGGCTCGAAGTTCTGAGGATCATCAATGAGCCTACCGCCGCCTCCCTGGCCTACGGGATCGAGAAAAAGAAAAACGAAAAGATCGCGGTCTTCGACCTCGGCGGAGGAACTTTCGACATCTCTATCCTTGATCTCGGCGAAGGGGTATTCGAAGTAAAAGCCACGAACGGCGATACCCACCTCGGCGGAGACGACTTTGACCTTGAAATAATCCACTGGCTGGCCGCAGAGTTCAAGAAAGACCAGGGGATCGATCTTTCCAAAGACAAGATGGCCATGCAGCGCCTTAAGGAAGCGGCCGAAAAAGCCAAGTGCGAGCTTTCGACCGTAACCGAGACCGAGATCAATCTTCCCTTTATCACCGCTGACCAAAGCGGGCCAAAACACTTGGTGACAAAACTAACCCGGCCGAAATTTGAACAGCTCGTCGAAAAACTGATCGAGCGGACCCTCGGCCCCTGCCGCCAGGCCCTCGCGGACGCGGGACTGGACGCCAAGCAGATCGACGAAGTGATCCTGGTCGGCGGGCAGACCCGCACTCCCAAGGTCCAGGAAACGGTAAAGAAATTCTTCGGCAAAGAGCCGCATAAAGGCGTTAATCCGGATGAAGTCGTCGCGGTCGGCGCCGCCATCCAGGGAGGCGTGCTTGCGGGTGAAGTTAAAGAGATGGTCCTGCTCGACGTCACGCCGCTAACCTTAGGAATTGAAACGGTGGGAAGCGTTATGACCCCGCTGATCGAAAAGAATACCACGATCCCGACTTCAAAAAGCCAGGTCTTCTCGACCGCGGCGGACGGACAGCCATCCGTCGAAATCCACGTCCTGCAGGGAGAAAGGCCCATGGCCACGGATAACCGGACCCTGGGAAAGTTCCATCTCGACGGTATTCCGCCCGCGCCGCGCGGCGTACCGCAGATCGAAGTCACCTTTGATATCGACGCCAACGGCATCTTAAATGTTAAGGCCAAAGACAAAGGCACCAGCAAAGAGCAGAAGATCACCATCACCGCTTCTTCGGGGCTCTCCAAAGAAGAGATCAATAAGATGCAGAAGGAAGCCGAGGCCCACGCCAGCGAAGACAAAAAGAAAAGGGAAGATATCGACCTCCGCAACCAGGCTGACGGCATGGCTTACGCGGCGGAAAAGACGATCAAAGAAGCTGGAGATAAGATCGAGCAGGCGGATAAAGATAAAGTGGAAAAGGCTGTCGCCGAAGTCAGGAAAGCACTGGAAGGAACCGACAGCGCCACGATAAAGACCGCTTTTGAGACTTTGCAAAAGGATGTTTACGCAGTTTCGGCCAAGATCTACAAAGCCGGCGGAGGCCCCACCCCGCCGGAAGGACAAGGACCGGCGGAAGGCCAAAGCCAACAGGGGCCGACCGTCGACGCTGAAGCAGAAGTAAAGGAAGATGGCAAATAAGCGGGATTACTACGAGATACTTGGAGTATCCAAAAGCTCATCCGCGGATGAGATAAAACGCGCTTACCGCAAGCTTGCCCGCCAGTATCACCCCGACGTCAATAAAGAAGCGGGCGCCGAAGAAAAATTCAAGGAGCTCAACGAATCCTACCAAGTATTATCCGACCCCAACAAACGCGCTCAATACGACCAGTTTGGGTCCGCCGGAGGCCCGGGGGGATTTGGCGGATTCCAGGGCTTTGATTTTGGCCAGGGCTTTGGCGGAGGCGGGTTCGAAGGTTTCGGAGAGTTCACCGATCTTTTTGATGTCTTTTTCGGAGGGCAGCGCCCCGGAAAACGCGGCCCCGAGCGCGGCGCGGACCTGCGCTATGATATGCGGATCGATCTCAGGGAAGCCGCCAAAGGCGCCGAGAAAGAGATCAAAGTCACCCATTATGTTTCCTGCCAGACCTGCAAAGGCAGCGGCGCCAAGCCGGGGACCAAACCAGTCACCTGCGCCACCTGCAAGGGGTCCGGCCAGGTAAAACGGAGCCAGCGCACGATCCTCGGAAGCTTTACCCAGGTTGCCCCCTGCACCGCCTGCGGCGGCTCCGGACAAACCATCTCCTCCCCCTGCGAAACCTGCAAAGGGCATGGAAGAGTCAAGAAAACTCAGAATGTAAAGATTAAAATTCCCGCGGGGATTGATTCAGGATACCGTCTAAGGGTTGCCGGCGCGGGCGACGCGGGAGCAAAGGGAACCAATGCCGGTGATCTTTACGTTTTTATCTTTGTCGAACAGCATCCTTTCTTCAACCGGGACGGTGATAATCTATATTATCGCACCAAGGTCAATTTCGACCAGGCGATCCTGGGCGATGAAATAAAGATCCCAACGCTCGACGGAGAGGCAAATCTAAAGGTTCCCGCCGGGACCCAGCCCAACACGAACTTTAAACTCAAAGGCAAAGGAATGCCTTCGCTCAACCAGCGCGGTCGCGGAGATCTTTACGTCCTGGTCGAGATTGAGATCCCAAAAAGGGTCAGCCGCGAGCAGGCCGACCTGCTCCGCAAATTCAAAAATGCATAGATTCTTCGTGCCGAAAGGCGAGCTCCCCATCATAAAAGGCTCCGACGCCCATCAGATCAAAGATGTCCTGCGCATGAAGGTGGGCGATGATCTTGAACTGCTGGACGGCTGCGGGACGATCTATTCCTCAAAAGTATTGGAGATCCAGAAAGATAAGGTCGTTTGCGATATTCTATCGAACCGAACCGAAGAAAAAGCGCCAAAAGTTAAGGTTACCATCGCTCAATGCCTGCCGAAAGCCAAGAAAATGGATCTGATAATCCAGAAATGCACCGAGCTTGGAGCCGCAACGATCATCCCTACTCTCTCGGAGCGGTCGATCTCCAAAGCGGACAAACTCGAACGCTGGAAAAAGATCGCCAAAGAATCCGCTGAGCAATCGGGGAGATCAACTATTCCAGAAATTTATCCTCTACTGAAGTTTAAAGACGTTTTAAAAGAGTCAAAGAATTATGATTTAGCTTTAATTCCATGGGAGCTAGAACAATCAAACACTCTCAAAAATTCCCTGATATTCCCTGATAATCCTTCATTATCCCTGATATTCCTCATTGGTCCTGAGGGCGGCTTCTCCCAATCAGAAGTAAATGAAGCAACCACAGCCGGCTTCAAACCAGTTTCTCTTGGCAAAAGGATCCTCCGAACCGAAACCGCGGGCATGGCCATGCTCGCCATGCTCAATTACGCCTACAGCTAGAACTTCAGCGCCTCAATTATCTGCGCCTCAGCTTTTTTGGGGACCGCAAAATGCGGCAGGTCCATATGCAGCTCATGATAATCAAGCTCCGAGAAATTCGGCGCGCATTTATCGGACAATCTCTGGCTACTGACCGGGACTGCCCCGTCGCCACCCTCTCTAAAGAGCAACAGATTCACCAAAACATGCGGAAAAACTTTGGTATCATTCAATACCGCCACATATTTAACGTCGGTCGGCATCCGCAGCGCATTCAGCGATTTTAGGAATTTCGAACGCGGCCGCATTGCCCACGCCGCCGGGGAAAGGAGCAAAACCCCGCGGGAATAAGAGATCGTCTCCCAGAACAGGCCGATCACCGTAAAAATCACCGGCCAGAGATATCGATACCCCGCCCCGCCGAGCAGGATCAAAAACAAGGGAAGCCAGTTGAACGAAAGCCCCACACTGCCCAGGTTGAGGGCGCTGAGAAAGACCACCCTCTCCACGTGGTGCGAACTCAGATTGTCCGCCAGGTATCTGCGCGCCACCAGCGACCCCATCGAGTGGCAGATGAGGACCACCTTGCTCTGGCCCGTCTGCTGGAGAACGCCTAATATAAATTTCGCTAGCTCCGCCGACTGGAGGGCGGGGTCCGCGAACGGATCGGAAAAAGAGAGATAAAAGGAGTCGCGGTCCGGAAGATCGAATTTTTTCCAGACCAGCGCCGAGGCGCCAATGCCGTGCACGTAGATGACCGGGCTTCCCATCTCTTTAATTATACCACGCCGGATGATAAGATAATTATATGAAGAAAACCGCTTTCTATACGCTGGGATGCCGCGCCAACCAAGCGCAAACGGAGGTTTTGAAATCTGGAGCCGAAGAAATTGTCGACTTCGATGATCTTGCAGATGAATACGTAATCAATACCTGCACCGTAACTCAAGATGCCGATCGCAAATCCCGGCAAGCCATCCGCAAAGCGCTCCGGCAAAATCCGGCGGCTAAAATAACCGTTACTGGCTGTTATGCAAGATTGGCAGCAGAAGAAATAAAAAAGATCTCTTCTCGAATTATCCTCACCCCCTTTATCCCCCTCTCCATCGAAGATGGAGAGGGGAAAACCCGCCGTAGGCGGGAGGGGGTGAGGATTAGATCCAACCTCATGATCCAGGACGGCTGCGAGCATTTTTGCTCCTACTGCATCGTTCCCCACGCCCGCGGGAAGATCCAAAGCAAACCGCCGGGACAAGTTGTTAAGGAAGCAAAGCAATTAGTCGAATCCGGCGCTCGGGAAATCGTCTTAACCGGCATAAATCTCGGAACTTACCAGCACGATTTATCGGCAGTCATCAAACGGCTCTCCCCTATCGAAAACTTATTGCGCATTCGACTAAGCTCACTGGAGCCGATGTATCTTGACCGGAAATTGGTCGATACCATGGCCGAAGAGACAAAAGTCTGCCAATACCTCCACATTCCTCTCCAGAGCGGCGACAATAATATTCTCAAAGCTATGGGGAGAAACTATACCCGCGAGGATTATGTCGATCTGATCAATTACGCCCGAGGGAAAATGCCTGAGTGCGGAATATCCACCGATATCATCGTCGGCTTTCCGGGAGAAGGCGAAAAAGAATTTCAAAACACGATCGATCTCATAAACAAGATTAAATTCAGCCGCCTCCATATCTTTTCCTATTCCAAAAGAAAAGGAACGCCGGCAGCCGAGATGCCTAATCACGTGGATGCTAAAACAAAGAAAGCCCGGAACAAGATATTGCACGGCCTTAGAAACAAATATATGAAAGAATTTGCCGAAAAATACCTAAATAAAGAAATCGAAGTATTGGTTGAGCGCCAAGGTGAAGGATTAGCTTCTAATTTTATCCGCTGCTTTTTCGATGACCCCAGAAATTCAACCGGCCGGCTAAAAACCATTCGCTCGAGATCCGTAACGAATCAGGGCGAGATTCACGAATAATCCTCAACCCCTTTGTCCCCCCCTCTCCATCGAAGATGGAGAGGGGGGAAACCCGAGTCCGAGCTTGTCGAGGACGAGGGAGGGGGGTGAGGAAAGAGGAAGAGCCCCTCTCTCCAAAGTTTCCATGTTTCCTTCAAGAAAGACAGGGCTCTTCTCTATTATAACAGAATCTCTTGACCGAACTTGATATCGATGCCTTTGGTCGAGAACCCATCTCTGCGGATGGCGCCGTAGCCCACTTCCGCATAGGAATCCCCGCCTAGTCCGACATCTCCCTTTATACCAACGTATAAAAGGCCGCCGATCGCTCCAGTAACGTCTGATTTGTACACTGGATAGTTAACCTGAGCTCCTACGTAAGAAGCAACACCGCCCATTACTTCCGCAGGGATATTCAAGATACCGTCTGCAGTAACTAAAATGGCGTTAAAGGTGTTGTCATTGCGGTCTTTTCCGTAGGTTAAGCCGAGACCAACTTTGTAGTTAACAGCATCGGCAGAAAGACCCAGCATTGCCCCGATTGCCATCGGATCATCAAAAACGAGCGAACCGCCAGCTAAAATAGAAGCGGTCTTGCTATCGCCAGTGATGTATCCAACGTCAGCTGAGGTCAATAAGCCCCATCCGAACATTCCAGCCGACGGTGCAGGAGCAGGTTGTACTACTCTGCGCGGTGGCGGTGGAGGAGTCGGTGCAACTGGTCGCGGTGGCGGCGGAGCCATTTGTGCTTCCGCTTGCGCCTTCCACACTTTCATGCGGGCGATGGTGCTCTTCTTCTGTCCTTGAAGATTTAAAACCACCTTAGCATTGCCCAACTTTCGATACTTAATGATCTTTGCATCTAAAGTCTTCAGATACGCTCTTCCCGCAGCCAATTTCTCAGCCGGAGTTCTGGTATCCTGGGCTAATGCCATTCCGCCCAATACTGTAACAAATGCGACTAATGCGAATAATGCGATAAATTTCTTCACTAATTTCACCTCCTTTACCCTGAGAAAATCGAAGGGTTTCTAAACGCGGATTATACGCTTGTGGATTTGGAATGTCAAGCTGGATACCGTCATAAAGCCCAGTTTTTGCGGAAGCCGACCAGGACACTCAATCCGCGGTGCGAAGGGCTGAAACCGGTGCGGATTATGCCGTATCCCAGCTCGGCAAATATCTTGCCGCCGAAGCCGTCTCCGTCGACCCCGTAGAATATCTCGCCTCCGATCGTGCCCGGCGTGCGCCCGGTAGTGATCAACACGTAGTTAAGTCCCGCCCCGATGTAATTTTCGACCCCGGTAAAGTGGCCGGGAGGGAAATTCAGCACTCCATCGATCTGAAGAGGCACATAACGCCGGCCGGCGTCCTCACTTTGCGCATAGCCCCCCGCTACCCGCAATGCGCTGGTGGCCGGGCCGTAAACATAACTTAAAGGGAACCGCATTTCGGCAAACATGCCGGTGGTGCCGGCCAGCACACCGCCCATCCCGCCGAACTGAAATTTGATCCAGGGCTCTTTCACTTCCTCCTTTTCGGGAACCACTTCCACCACCACTTCCACCGTAGGCATCGCGAGCACGGCCAGCTCTTCATTTAATTTTTTCATTCTGGCCCGATGGCCGCCGATCAGGTCCTTAAGCGCCTGTATCCTGTCAGGCTCTTTAGCGACCCTGAGCTTCCCTTCCAGTCGTTCCACCTCATCTTCGATCTTTATGATCGTTTCCTGGATCTCGATCTCCCGGTTAGCTTCGATGGGCTGGGCAAGGCCTGCTAGAGGAAGAAATAATACAACTAACAGAAAAATCAGCGCTTTTTTCATGTTCATAAGATTAGCAAATTCATGGAAGAAGTCAAGTTTAAATGCTATAATAACGCCATGGAAATCCTCGCTATCATCGTCTCGGCCATTACACTGGCGGCAGTCGTTTTCCTCCTGCTCAAGAGCAATCTGGCCGGCCAACCTCCCCAGAACGACAAAGCGATCGAGCTTATGCAGCAGCAGATGGAGGGGATCCGCAATTCGATCAATAAGCTCTATTCGGACAATCAAAATATCCTCCAAAAAGTGAACACCGATTTTACCAATACCCTCCAAAACGTGGATAAGAACGTTAATTCACGCCTGGATAACGCCGCCAAAGCGATCAAAGATGTTTACGGCCGGCTCGGAGAGGTTCAGGAATCGACCAAGCAGGTGAACGAAGTCGCCAAAGACATCTCTTCGCTCCAGGAAATTCTCCGCGCCCCAAAGATCAGGGGCGGAATGGGTGAGCTCTTCCTGAGCGACCTTTTAAAGCAGGTCCTCCCCTCCTCCCGCTATGCGCTCCAGCACAAATTCAAGAGCCGGGAAGCGGTTGACGCGGTAATTGTCCTGAAAGAGGGAATGGTCCCGGTAGATTCCAAATTCCCGCTCGAAAACTTCAAAAAAGTAATGGAAGCTAAAGAAGAAAGTACAAAATTAGCAGCAAAAAAACAATTTATCCGCGACGTTAAGAAACATATTGATGCTATCCGGCAGAAATATATCCTTCCGGACGAGGGGACCTTTGATTTTGCGCTGATGTATATTCCCGCGGAAAACGTTTATTACGAAATTATTATCAAAGATGAGGATCTGGATGACGCCAAAAGCGTTTTTAAATACGCGATCGATAATAAAGTTATCCCCGTCTCGCCCAACTCATTCTACGGCTATCTGCAGACCATTCTAATGGGCCTGCGCGGCATGCGGATCGAAGAAAGGGCCCAGGAGATCCTGCAAGACCTCGCCCGCCTCGAAGGCGACTTCACCCGGGTAATGGATGATTTCCGAAAAATGGGAACCCACGTAAAAAATCTTTCCAGCAGCTATGAAATGACCGATAAACGGCTGGGTAAATTCGGGGATAAACTGGAATCGCTCGAAACCAAGCAGGCCACTCCGCAACTAAAAGATTAAACTACGCTCGCCGGGCAGATCTCCGAATATGGACAAAAACCGCATTTTCTTGAATTCGGCATCGCATTATATTTGTCTGCCCTGATTCCTCCAGCAACCTTTTGGATCTTCTCCCAGGTCTTGCCAATATCTTTTGAATCCCGCTTAGAAGAGCCGGTCAATCCCGCTTCAAAGAAATAAAGCTCGACTGCCGCCGGAAGTCCGCCAAACTTTTCCTGCCAAACCAGCGCGTAAATTGATAATTGAAGGTTATCCTTCGCTCTTTTATCCGCGTCCTTTTGCGTTTTGACCTCGGACGATTTGTAGTCGATTATATATCCTCCCTTGTCCACCCGATCCCAGCGCCCCCTTAAAATCGTATTCTCCCTTGAGATCGTGAAGTTATCTTCGGCAAATTTAATCTTCCTTTTCGAGGCATTTTGCTTTTTAAAAAATAATTTTATCGCCTTTTTCGCCTTTTTTAAGCGCTGCTCTTCGTGCGTTCTGGAGATAAAACCCTCCGGAGACCAATTGATCATTAGGACATCGACCAGCTCCTTCTCGCTGATCTTTTGTTCATTCAATCTGGCCTGATTATAAGCTTGGGCCATTTTATGGAGTGCCGATCCATAGAGGATCTGATGGTTCGGCAATAATGGAACCCGCAGCACATGCGCATATTTATATTTCAGCGGACAGGTCAAATAATCATCGATCTGATAGAAGCTAAGATATAAAGGCTCATCTTTCCTTAATTTTCTCCGGGAGGGAAAACTAAGCTCCGCCGGCGCGAAAAGCTCGATCTGATCTTTAAGCGGCTGCCGGATCATTGAGATGTCCGCTTTGGGCAGGTCCAATGCTTCTAAAACGAATTGGGAGACCTTCCGTTCTCGTTTTCCGCCATAATAAGCGGCCGAAGTAAAATAAAGCTCTTCTTTTGCCCGGGTCATCCCGACATAGAATAATCGGCGCTCTTCCTGAAGATGGTCTTCTTTTTTGGGGCCAAAAAGGACCTCGATCGGATCCTTGCGCGAACGGACGGGAAATTTCTCCGCCACCAGGGAAACCATAAAAACGACACGGAATTCCAATCCCTTGGCCTTATGCACAGTTAAAATGTTCACCGCGTCCAGATCATTATCGATAAAGGCCGATTCCGGGTTATCCCCCGCCTCTCTTAAGAGGTTGAGATGCTTAACAAATTCGGAAACCTTTGGATCCTCGGCTACCTCCTGAAAAGCCTTGACCTCATCAAAAAAAGAAGAGAGGTTTTTGAGGCGATTTTCATTCTCCAGGGTTTCCTCTTTGGTGAGTTTTTGAAGATATCCCGACCGCTTCAAAAATTTATAGAGGACCTCCCCCGCCGTCCGCTCTTTGGCAAAATCGATATAATATTTCAGGTCGTCCATGATCTTTTTTACCGTCGCCTGCGATTCGCGGCTCACATCCTCCAAGACCTCGAACTCGCCCAAATGCGCGAAGACATGATGGAGAGTAAAATTCCTCCGCTTGGCAAAACTATTCATTTTCTGCAGATCGAGGGAATTCAAACGGTAAATGGGCGAAGCGGCCAGGTGGAAAAGGGCCGCCGAATCGGTCAGATCGCCGATCGATTTTAAGAACGAGACGGCCAATTGGACTTCAGGATTAAAATAGAGCCCACCGCCCCCGGAAAACTGAAAAGGGACCCCTGCCATGTTGAGCGCCTGCCGAAATGGTTCGGCATCTGAATTCGACCGGACTAAAATTGCAAAATCAGCATATTTATACCCCGTTCCGAATTTCTCTTTGATCGTTTTGGCCACCCAATCGGCCTCGGCGCTCACGCGGTCAAAATGTTTATGCAACGGAGCATTATCCTTGATCCTGGCTACCGCTTTCAACCGTTTATCCACTTTAGCGATGACCTCTAAACGATCTGGATCATTATGTTTAATCAAACGCCGCGCCGCGTCTAAAATAATCTGGGACGAACGGTAATTTTTAGTTAAGACAATTTTTTTGCACCCTTTATATACTTTTTGGAAACCGAGAATATTTGAGACCGAGGCGCCGCGGAACTTATAGATCGACTGGTCGTCATCCCCCACTACAGTTAACTTCGTCTTTTTGGCCGCTAATAGCTTGAGGAGCTGGAACTGCGCGAAATTCGTGTCCTGAAACTCATCCACAAAGATATATTTAAATTTTCCCTGATATTTCTTTAGGATTTTCGGCCGCTTGCGGAATAATTTCAAAACCAGTCCAACCTGGTCGCCGAAATCCACAAATCCATGCTCGGCTTTGAGTTTCTGGTATTTTTTATAAATTTTAGCGATCTCAATATTTCTTCCCTCATCATCCTTCATCTTCCTTGATAATCCCTCATATTCCTTCGGCGAAATATCCTCATCTTGAGCCCGAGAGATCGCCTTTAAAATCGCCTCGAGATTTCTGGTCGGATCCGAAAGTGACTTATAATATTTGAGCGGTAATTCAAAAATATGCTCGCGGAGGAAGATCAATTGTTCAGCAAAGGATAAAACCTTATAGTCGGGCCGCAATTTAAGGTCGATCGCATGTTCGCGCAGAACCCGATCTCCGAAGGCGTGGAAGGTGGAGACCATAATATCAATATAACCGTAAGGGACCTTCTGGTCAATCCGGATCTCCATCTCATCCGCAGCTTTATCGGTGAAAGTAAGGGCTAAGATCTCCTCCGGCTTGGCTTTCTTCGAGGATATAAGCTGCGCGACGCGCTCGACAATAAAGGTGGTTTTCCCGGTTCCGGCTCCAGCGATTACTAGTTCATTTAATGACAACTCGGTCGACCCCATCTACTTCCAGGATCTCTACGCTGACCTGCTCTTTTACGGCGGTGGGAACGGTTTTCCCGACAAAATCAGGGTGGATCGGAAGCTCCCGGTGGCCGCGATCGACCAGGGAGGCCAGCTGGACTTTTGAGGCGCGGCCGTAATCTTTAAGGCCGTCGAGGGCCGCGCGCGCGGTCCTTCCCGCGAAAATAACGTCATCAACTAAAACGACCGTTTTCCCGGTGACCGTAAAGGGCATGTCTGATTTCCTGACTTCGATATACTCGCCCTTTTGGGTCAGGTCATCGCGGTAGAGAGAAACATCTAACGCGCCAACAGCCACGCCCTTCCCTTCTAAACTCTCAATAATATCCGCCAGTCTTTTGGCCAGCGGAAGGCCGCGCTGGATAATGCCGACCAGAACGACATTTTCGATCCCTTTGTTCGCTTCAATGATCTCATTTGCGATCCGCCGCAGCGCCCGATTCATCTCTACGTCGTTCATGATTATTTTCGCGCCCGCCGGTTTCGCCGCTTTTTTCTTCTTAGCTTTCGCCATAACAATTTCCTCCTATACTACTACACTACTAGACTACTAGACTACTAATTATATCAGGTTTTGAACAGCATCAACAATAACCGCCAGCTTCTCCTTCTTATCCGATTCAGCATAGATCCGAACCAGCGGCTCCGTCCCCGAAGGCCGCGCCAGAACCCAGCTCCCATCCGCCAGCACCATCTTTACCCCGTCAATTTTGTTAACATTTTTAACCTTAACGCCCGAAAGCTCATTCGGGGTATCTTCACGAAGCTCATCCATCAGATCTTTCTTCTTTTTATCATCTAATTCCAGGTTTATGCGAACGGTATAGATCTCCCCGACTTTCGCGATCAAATCTTTCCAGAGCGCGGACAAAGGCTTTTTGCGTTTGGCAACCATCTCGACCACCAGCAAATTAGCCAGAATCCCATCTTTTTCAGGAATATGCCCCTTGATCGAAAGCCCTCCACTCTCTTCGCCGCCGATGATAATGTCATCCTCAAGCATTAGCTTGGCAATATGCTTAAAACCTACCGGGGTCTCATGGACCTTGATGTTATGCTGCTTCGCCACGCGGTCGATCATGTGCGTGGTGGCAACGGAGCGGACGACCGCGCCGGTAAAACCTTTTTCTGCAACTAAATAATCAAAAACTAGGGGAATAATTTGGTTGGCATGAAGGAAGTTTCCATTCTCGTCCACCACGCCAAAGCGATCCGCGTCCCCATCGTTAGCCAGCCCGATGTTCGCTTTTGAGCTGGCCACCAGACTTTTCAGCTCGTCCAGATGCTCATCCGTCGGCTCCGGCGTCCCACCCCCGAAAAGAACATCTCTTTCGCTATGTAAGGCATCAACTTTACAGCCAAGCCCCTGCAGGATCATGTCTACATAACCTCGGCCCGAACCATGCATTGAGTCATAAACGATCTTCAATTTAGCTTTCTTGATCAGATCCGCGTCAACAAATGATCCGATATACTTCTGGTACCGTTTTTGCGGGTCAAAACGCTCGACCTTCCCTTTTTTCTTGGGCTGGGGCAAGGTTATATCTTTGTTTGAGTTTTCCTGGATCTCATCGGTGATCTCCGCCTGCGCCGGGCCCGCATAGTCTGGAATAAATTTGATCCCGCAATATTCCGCCGGATTGTGCGAAGCGGTCAGCATCACCGCTCCGGCCGCCTGCTTATCCTTAACTTCCCAGGCCACGACCGGTGTGGGGGTGTCCCTTTCGACCAAATAGCAGTCGATTCCCGCCTCTTCCATGACTTTTGTTACTTCTTCGGCGAATTTATCCGCCAGAAAGCGCGGATCATAGCCAATGATCAACGGTTTCTTCGAAAAACCGTGGTTTATGAGGTACAAGGCGATGGCTTTAGCGACCTTATTTACGTTCCTAAAGGTAAACTCATCCGATATGACCGCCCGCCATCCATCCGTTCCAAATTTGATCATGATATCCTTTCTGTGGGAAATTAATACGGAGGAGGAGAGATTCGAACTCTCGCGGGTTATTCACCCCTAACGGTTTAGCAAACCGTCCCCTTAGACCACTTGGGTACTCCTCCATTAACTAACAACTAACGACACGGCGCCTCCGGCGCCTACAACTTACAACTAAATAAATACAATAAAAAGTTGTTAGTCGTAGGTCCGACAAAGTCGGACCGTCTTGTTAGTCAATTCGGAGAGGGAGAGATTCGAACTCTCGGTACCTTGCGGTACATACGCTTTCCAAGCGTATACCATAAACCACTCGGACACCTCTCCCAAAAACGCGCCTAGTGCGATTCGAACGCACGACCTCTTCCTTCGCAGGGAAGCACTCTATCCAGCTGAGCTATAGGCGCCTGCCTCGACTCGCGCCGCTCGCTCGGCACAAGCCTACATCTTAATTTTATAGTAAAAACGGGGTTTCTGCAATGCGTTGCCGATTTTGCCACCACTCCCCCATTCCTGTATAATATTCTATCCCCTATGAAACACTACATCGGCATCGATATCGGATCGATCAGCGTTAATACCGTTCTGGTCGATGAAAACAAGACCGTCCTCGAAGATCATTACGATCGGATCAAAGGCGAACCACTCCAGGTTGCGAAGATTGCCATCGATAAGATAACTTCCCGCTATAAGATCAAAGCCATTGCCGCGACCGGGTCCGGCGGAAAACAAATTGATGGTCAATTCGTTAACGAAATTATTGCCCACTCTAAAGCTATTTCCGCGATCCATCCCGAAGTTAAGACGGTGATCGAGATGGGCGGAGAAGATTCAAAGCTTTTGATCATGAATGAAGGAAAACTGGTGGATTTTTCGGCTAACACGATTTGCGCGGCGGGAACGGGTTCATTTCTCGATCAACAGGCGTCAAGATTGGACATGGAAATCGAGGAGTTTGGAAAACTCGCACTCCAATCCAAGCACCCTCCCCGCATCGCCGGCCGCTGCACCGTCTTTGCCAAGTCCGACATGATCCATCTCCAGCAAAAAGGGACTCCCGACTACGAGATCGTCGCCGGGTTATGCCTGGCAGTAGCTCGAAACTTTGCCAGCACGGTCGGAAAAGGCAATAAATGGGAACGGCCGATCTCTTTCCAGGGCGGCGTCGCCGCTAATGCTGGGGTCATTAAAGCCTTTGAAAAAGTTTTAGGTCTTCAGCCGGGTGATTTCATAATTCCCAGACATTTCGCGTCGATGGGAGCAATAGGTGCGGTTTTACATTTAATCAACAAATAATGGATATAAACACTAAATTCGAAATTCTAAATACTAAACAATACCAAAATTCCAAATTCAAATTTCATAAAATATTTAGAATTTTAGGTAATTCGTATTTAGAATTTGTTTAGGATTTAGATATTAGTATTTAGGATTTCATATGAGAGCATATTTAGGTATAGATATTGGATCAATAAGCACAAATCTAGTTTTGCTAGACGAAAACAAGACTGTCATAGCTAAACGATACCTCCCAACGGCTGGTCGCCCAATTGAAGCAGTAAAAAGTGGATTATCGGAGATCAAAAGTGATGTGAATGTTATCGGCGTGGGAACCACCGGCTCCGGCCGTTATATGATCGGTGAACTGGTCGGCGCGGATATTATTAAGAACGAAATTACCGCCCAGGCCGCCGGCGCGATCGACGCCGATCCAGCCGTCGACACTATTTTTGAAATCGGCGGACAGGATTCGAAATATATCCAGATCGATAACGGCGCGGTGACCGACTTTGCCATGAACAAGGTCTGTGCCGCCGGAACAGGATCATTCTTGGAAGAACAAGCCGAGAAATTAGGAATAAATATTAAACAAGAATTCGCATCTCTCGCCTCGCGTTCCGCATCCCCTGCTCCCCTGGGCGACCGCTGCACCGTCTTTATCGAATCAGAATTAAACAACTTTCTCCAGAAAGGCGCCGGCAAAGCGGATTTGACCGCTGGATTAGCAATCTCAATCGTTAAAAATTACCTCAACAAGGTCGTTGAGAACCGCCGAGTTGGAAATAAAATATTTTTCCAGGGCGGAGTAGCTTTCAACAAAGCCGTCATTCATGCCTTTGAAGAAGTAACCGGTAAAAAGATCATTATTCCTCCTCATCATGAAGTAACTGGCGCGATCGGCATCGCCCTGATCGCTATGCGCGAGAAAAATTGGCCGAAATCAAAGTTCAAAGGCTTCGACCTCTATCAAAAGGATTATAAAATCTCAACTTTTGAATGCATCAGCTGCGCGAACATCTGCGAAATAAATAAAGTGGAAGTTAATGGCGAGAAACCTTTATTTTACGGAGGAAGATGTGAGAAATGGGAAAAACGAGACGTTGGACATTGGACTTTGGACAAGCTTCCCAACCTATTTACCGAACGCGAACAAATAATCTTCAAGCAAAAGGCAAATCCAGGCGCAAAAACGATTGGGATCCCACGCGTTTTATCATTTTTCGAAAACTTTCCATTCTGGAATGCATTTTTCTCCTCTCTTGGACTTAAAGTTGTTCTTTCCTCGACATCAAACCAGAAAACAGTGAGTGCATCCCAGGAAAGCGTCGCCACCGAAGCCTGCTTTCCTATAACTCTCGCCCACGGCCATATTCAGGAACTCATCCAGGAAGATATCGATTTTCTTTTTCTTCCAAGCTTAATCAATGCAGAAAAATCATCCGACAAATTTACCGAATGTTTTAACTGTCCTTTTATCCAGGCGCTCCCCTACTTTGCGAAGGCGGGCATCGAGTTCGATCCAAAGCTAAAAATATTATCGCCCCCGCTTGAGCCGCAGCGCGGAAAAAGATTTTTTACCGGACAACTTATAAAACTCGGCAAAGAAATTGGAAAATCAAAAAAAGAAATCAAAGCTGCGGTCCTGGCTGCCGAGAAAGAACAGCAAAAAGCCCGCAAACAGATCAAAAAGCGCGGACGGGAAATTCTGCGCCGGGTTGAAAAAGAAAAAATCCCCGCGATTGCCGTTCTCAGCCGGCCCTATAACGGTTCCGACCCGCTGCTAAATCTTGATCTGCCGAGGAAACTGAAAGAATTAGGCGTTTTGGCGATCCCGGTTGATTTTCTGCCCATCGACCGCTCCGATATTGCCGACGAACATCCTAATATGTACTGGAATTACGGGCAAAAGATCCTGGCGGCGGCAAAATTTTTGAATAAACATCAACATCTTTCTGCCGTCCACATTACAAACTTCCGCTGCGGGCCGGACTCGTTCATTTCGCATCTTTTGAGAGAAAAACTAGCTGGAAAACCCTTCCTCCAGATCGAAGTCGATGAGCATTCAAGCGACACCGGGGTGATCACCCGCCTCGAAGCCTTTTATGATGAGGTGGAAAGTTACAAGGAGCACGCAGCCAAAAAAACCTGGCAGCAGGTCGGGAGGACCCAGCCCAGGTCAAAACCGGA
>Ga0209536_100006328_pt1 | contig 18140 bp, 16 predicted proteins | sample DeeMarSeWOR28_12_FD_187461 | JGI IMG/M metagenome (GOLD analysis project Ga0209536, IMG submission 187461) | Marine sediment microbial communities from White Oak River estuary, North Carolina - WOR-2-8_12 (SPAdes) (version 2) | ecosystem: Environmental > Aquatic > Marine > Intertidal zone >... | reverse complement strand
TAGGGCATTGGAACTCCGCTTACGGAAGACTGCAGATCCTCCTAGGCCTTCCCAACTTCGTCCGATTCCTCAGGACTCTGCGCCTGGATTTCGGTCGCGGGTCACCTACACCCGCCTTATTTATCGACGTCTTTCGGCTTTCCAGCTTCTGCGGACCTTCGTCCGCTCCGCTGCCAGCTGCCGGAGCCTAAGCTCCTTCCGCATGGTGGGTCGTCCGGCTTGCACCTTTCCCGACCCCGGACCGTCCGTAGCCGAAGCCACCTTCGATCCCGACCTCCGCCGACGTGAGTCCGCTTCGGTCTTCCAGCCTGCTGAGGCTTGCGCCTCCTGGCGTCTATCTCAAGGGATCGCGTATCCCTTTCGAGTCACCCCCTGATGGTACGACCGGTTATTGCAGAGCCCGGTCCGGGTGACATGCTCGGTACCACCCAAGCATTCAGTTCCGTCTTCCGTTACCCCCCGATTGCCTTCCGGCGGGTCGGCCGTCCGGCCGGTGGGTTTCATCTAACGGGGAGTTAAAATTACTCCCAGAGCTCGAGCGTGTCAACGCAGCCAGCGAAGAGTTAGAGCCGGATGCTGAGATTATCACTTACATCAGATTTCCAAGTTGCTGAATAGTGAGAGAACAGAAAATTTCTGGTTTGCGACGAACCGAATTTGATGATCAAAATTTGATCGAATGCGCGGTTGCCTTCAAATCCGTGTCGTGGCAATTGCGTGGCGAACACCGTAAAATTGTATATTAACTAAATCTAATGTGAGGTGAATAATGACTGGCATGGCTTACGAAGTGACGATCGCTTCTCCTTACGCCGAGGCGTTGCCGAGAGTCATCGAGGCGCTTAAGGCGGAAGGGTTTGGTGTGCTGACGCGCATCGACGTACACGATGCCTTCAAGGAAAAACTGGGTGTCGATTTCCGCAATTACAGCATCCTCGGTGCCTGCAACCCGCCGTTGGCGCATCGAGCGCTGTCGAGTCGTCCGGACGCCGGGCTCATGTTGCCCTGCAACGTGATCGTGGAGGAAAGCGGGGGAGGCACCCTCGTCCGCATCGTCGACCCGGCCATGATGATGCAGGCCGGCGGCCTGGCCGGTGACCCGGTGCTGCAGGAAGTGGGTGCGGAAGCCGAGCTGCGACTGAAGCGTGTGGCCGAGGCGTTGAAGCACTGATTCGGGCATACTATGCGGCCGGCACGGCAGGCGCTGTGCCGGCCGTTTTCCATTGCGCCCGGGAGAGACTAGGTATGTCGAATTGGCTTAAGGAGCCGTTGATTCATTTTCTGTTGCTCGGTGCAATCATCTTCTTGATTTACAATCAGGTCGCCGGCAAGGGCAGTGCGCCGGGTGAGATCTTCATCAGTCGCGGCCAGCAGGAAAACCTGCTCAATACCTTTGGCCGGACCTGGCAGCGCCCGCCCACGCCCGAGGAGTTCCAGGGCTTGCTGCAGGACTACGTCCGCCAGGAGATCGCCTATCGCGAAAGCCAGGCGATGGGGTTGGACAAGGAAGACATAGTGATCCGCCGGCGCCTGCGGCAGAAGCTCGAGTTGCTGGCAGAGGACGTTGCTTCGCTGGCCGCTCCCAGCGACCAGGACCTGCAGGCTTACCTCGATACCCATACCGCGGATTTCGTGGTCGAACCGCGGTTGACATTGAGGCAGGTGTATTTCAGCCGTGACCGACGGGGAGCGGAGACCGAGCGGGACGCTCTGCAGTTGCTGCAACGCATTGGGACCGACGGTCCGGACGGAGAATTCGAGCAATTCGGCGATCCCCTGCCGCTGCCCCCCGAGCTTCGTGATGTGAGAGAAAGCGAGATCGCGCGGCTGTTTGGCAGCGTGTTTACCGACGGCTTGCAGGGCCTGGAAACGGGACACTGGACGGGTCCGGTGGAGTCCGGTTTCGGCCTGCACCTGGTGTTCATCGAGGCACGTGAGGCCGGGCGCGCGCCCGAGCTGGCGGAGGTTCGAGAGGCGGTGCAGCGCGAGTGGCTGAGCGAGCGCCGCCAGGCAGCGGTGGATGGCCTGTACGAGCGCCTGGCTGAGAATTACACGATCGAAATCGAATCGCTCATCGAGCAGTCGCCGAAGGGTAAGCCGTGAGGCGGCTGATCGCGTGCACGGCCCTGGTCCTTGCAGTCTTCGTTTTGGCTCCCGCCCCGCTCGAGGCGCACGAAGTGCGTCCGGCCTATCTGCGCATCCAGCAGACTGCCGCCGAACAGTTCGATGTCCTTTGGCGGGTGCCGGCGCGCGGTGATCTGCGACTGGGCATCTATGTGCAGATGCCCGCGCACTGTGAAGAGCCCGAGAAGACGCTGGCCTGGCAGGAAGCAGGCACATGGGTCGAACGCTGGTCGACGCGCTGTCCGGGGGGCATCGTCGGCCAGCGGGTCGTGATCGCCGGGCTGTCGTCCACGGTGATTGACGCGCTGGCGCGCTTCGAGCGCCTGGACGGCACCACCCAGGTAGCCCGGCTGACCCCGGCCGATCCCGGCTTCGACGTCACCGCGGCGGAATCCTGGTCCCAGGTCGCTGCGACCTACACGGTGCTCGGCGTAGAGCACATACTGCTGGGCATCGACCACCTGCTGTTCGTGCTGGCGCTGTTGATGCTGGTGCCCAACATGCGCACGCTGGTGTGGACCATCACCTCGTTCACGCTCGCCCACAGCGTGACCCTGGCATCCGCCACGTTGGGCTGGGTGCATGTGCCGCAGGCGCCGGTGGAGGCTGTAATCGCCCTGAGCATCCTGTTCGTCGCGATGGAAATCGTGCATTGGCGACAGGGGCGGCCCGGTATCACGCGGCGCTGGCCCTGGCTCGTTGCCTTCACATTTGGCCTGCTGCACGGTTTCGGCTTCGCCAGCGCTTTGAGCGGGATCGGGCTGCCGGAACACGCCATTCCGTTGGCCCTGCTGTTTTTCAACGTGGGCGTGGAGGTCGGCCAACTCGCTTTCATCGTCGCGGTCTTTGCGTTCTCCTGGCTGCTCAATCGCATCACCTGGCCGGGTTGGGCATGGCGTGTTCCGGTTTACGCGATCGGCTCCATGGCCGCCTTTTGGACCATCCAGCGCATCTCTGGGTTTGGCTGACGTGGGTTCCCCGTCCGGCGACCAAAAAGGCGGACTCGGACTCAGGAGAGAGATCAGCCAGCTGGGTTTCGGCGCAATTGCCCTGAACGGCACCATCGGCGCCGGCATTTTTGCCCTGCCCGCGATTGCCGTGGACCATGCCGGCCTGTTCAGCCCCTGGCTGTTCGTGTTGTGCGGCCTGCTGATCATGCTGATCGTGCTGGTCTTTGCGCGCGTGGCCAGTTACTTCGACGATACCGGCGGACCGGTGACTTATGCGGGCGCCGCCTTTGGGCCGTTCGCCGGTTTCCAGGCGGGCTGGCTGTTGACGCTGTCGCGGGCGGCCGCCTTTGCGGCCAACGCGCACCTCATGGTGACCTATGCGGGCTGGTTCTGGCCGCCGTTGCTCGACGGCCTTTGGCACAACAGCGGGGTTCTGCTGATCTGCGCGTTGCTCGCGCTGATCAACGTCATCGGCGTGCGGCAGGGCATGCTGGCGCTGTTTGCGTTGACGCTGCTCAAGTTGCTGCCGCTGATCCTGCTCGTTTTGCTGGGGCTGGGCCAGGTCAACCCGGAAATCTTCACGGGCACCCCGCTGCCACCGATGGATTCCCTGGGCGAAACCCTGTTGATCGTGTTCTATGCGTTCGTCGGGTTCGAGAGTGCTGTCATTCCAGCCGGGGAGGCCCGCAATGCCCGCCGCGATATCCCGCTGGCGCTGGTGCGCACGATCCTGGCGATCACGCTGTTCTATTTCCTGATCCAGGTGGTGACGGTTTCCGTCGCGCCCGGCATCGGCAGCAGCAAAACGCCGTTGGCCGACGTCGCAATGATCCTGATGGGAACGGCCGGCGCGGCGATCCTGACCATTGGAGCCGTGTTTTCCATCAGCGGCAACCTCACCGCCAGCATGCTGTCGGCGCCTCGGATGGTGTATGCCATGGCACACATCGGCAGCATGCCTGCGTGGTTCGGCGCGGTCCATGCGCGCTACCAGACGCCGGCCAATGCAATCGTGTCCTACGCCATATTCTCCGCCGTGCTGGCGCTCAGCGGCGGTTTCGTCTGGCTGGCTGCGATGAGCACGGTGGTGCGCTTGCTGGTCTACGTGGGGTGTATCGCAACCCTGCCGATCCTGCATCGCAAGATCGGCGAGTACCCCGATCAGTTTCGCTTGCCGGGTGGCATGACGATCCCGGTAATGGCGTTGCTGCCCAGCCTGTGGCTGGCCTCGCACGCCTCGCTGAAGTCCTGGTTGGTCACGACAGCCTTCATGGCTGCAGGGGCTGCGCTTTATACTTTTACGCGGCGAAGAAACGCTTGACCCGGTTTCCGCCCGCTCGTGGTTTGACAGACCGGCACAGGGTCTGTGTGAGGTCGCCGTTCTCGAACACGACGACCATCGAGCGCCAGTCCTCGACGAAGTGATCCGCGTCCTCCTGTCCGAGCAATTCCACCATCCGCGGATAGAGTTTGCCTTGCATGGACTCGTATTCTGCTCTTGATTGCCGCCGGTACCAGTCAGTGTCGTCCTCTACGCTGATCTCGGTGAAACCTGCGGCTTCGAGCAATTGTGCATAGCTGGCCGGCGTGTCGAGGGCATACGTGAGCCCTTCCATCTCGAAGAAATAGCGCAGCTCGTCGCTCGGCTCCTCCAACGGCGTGGTCCAGTCGAAGTTGTGCATGGCGCCGCCCGGTTCGAGCACCCGCAGGCACTCCCTGAACAACTCGCGCTTGTTGGCGATCTGGGTGAAAGTGCCGGCACTGACGATGACGTCGAAAGAACGGTCCGGAAAGGGCAGGAGTCCTGGCTGGACCAGCAGGAAGGAGGCCTTGTGCTGCAACTTGCGCGAGGCGGCACGCTGCCTCGCGAGCTTGACCAGCTGAGGCTCGATGTCGATCCCGGTGATCTGTGCCCGGTATCGCTCTGCGAGGTGGCAGGCCGGGCCGCCGAGGCCGCAGCCGATGTCCAGCACGCGCTTGCCGCTCAGTTTCAGGCCGCGCACGAGATCGTCTGTTTTTTGGGTGCCGCCCGGCACCATATAGCCCTCGCCCCAGATGAGCTCGAGCATGCGGATCATGGCGTCGTGGTATTCGGTTTCCTTTCCCACGCGAAACGATTGCTGCGAATCAGATGGTGAGAACGACTTTCTGGTACAGGCCGCCGAAATAGAACTTCGTCTGCAACTGCTCGGCCTGGACACCTTCCGGCATGAATTCGGGCAACTCCTGTCGCCACAGGTCCATGGCGAACGGCTCCAGCCAGGTCAGTACGGGCTTCATCACGTAGCGGAACGGGTTGCTGCGCCGCGGGCCGTGATAATCGACAAATATCACCTTGCCGCCTGGCCGCGTGACGCGGATGGCTTCGGCGATGGTCTTGCGCCGGACGTCTTCGGGCTGCTCGTGCAGCAGGAAAAACACCACGGTCTGGTCGAAACTCGCTGAAGGCAGCGACATCGAACTGGAGTCCTGGTGGTGGTAATGAACATTCCGGTGTGCGGAGAGCTTCTCGCGGGCGTTCTTCAACTGGATGGGCGCAACGTCGACCAGGTCGAGCCGTGAATCACTGTCGGCAAGGTGGCCGGCCAGCAGGCTGGAGAACTCACCGTAAACGCAGGCGACCTGCAAAACCCGGCTGTTCGTCTGCACATCCAATTCGCCCAGCACTGCCTGGGTCAGGCTGCGCATGTTGCCCCACAGGATCAGGTTGACCACCCATTCCCGCTCGAAAAAATGCAGGGCCTTCGGGTGCAGGTAAGCCCACCAGTAGGTCTCTTGCAGGTAGTCGGGAATCGCGGGTGGAGAATGGACAGCGGCCAGGTGAGGCTCAGTCGCCGTGTATTCGTTCACCGCGTATTCATAGCGTTCCGCTATTGCTCTCGAGTCTTCGCTCATCTTCAGGATCGTGGCCTTTTTTGGGTCAAATCCGGTACAAATAAAAAGCCGTCATCACGGTGCCGATGGCGGCAACCAGGTAGACGGCGTTGGCGACAGCCTTGTCTCTCCGCACCCCAAAATCGTGAAACACGACCCGGAGGCGGTGTGCAGCATGCCACAAAGAGAGAAAAATTACGAGAAACAGGGCGGATTTGCCAACCCAGTGCCCGGCAAAGGCCTGCAGGTTCGCGAACTCCAGTCCTGGCGGAACGCGACCCAGGGCGACCAGCAGGAACAGGGCGATGACGGCTGGGAACAGAAAAGCGCTGAGCGTGCCGCCGGCGGCGAACAGTCCCCAGACCACGGATTTGCGTGCAATGCTCATGTCTGCAACACCCCCGCCAGCCATAAAACGAATAAGGTAACCACGATCCACGCGACATAGTGCCCGACGACGATGACGCTGCCGGGCAGTTTCTGCTCACCGAACTGCACCGGCATGGCCTTGGGCGCCAGCTTGAACCAGTCGAAAGTCATGTACACGAGGTAATAAACCAGGGCGAGCGCGTGAAACACGACCATCGCGGTATTCTGCTGCGCAGCCAGAAACGCGCCCCAGCGCTCCGGCGAGCCACTGGACAGCGCGGCCAGGGCCCAGATCAGGAGGGCGCAGTAGACCCCCACCAGCAGGCAGGTGACTTCGCGAAACATGTAGCGGCGGTAACGGGCATTGCCCAGGTACCAACTCGCCTTAGGCATCGGGCGGACATACGGCTGGCGGCTCATGACTTACCTCCGGGCAACTTCTGCTTCCACCATTCGATCGCACCGTCCACCTTCATCTGCTGAATCGCCGCAGCGGGGTCGACGCTCTTGGGACAGACTTCAGAGCAGGCGCCGACGAAGGAGCAATCCCACACGCCATCGTGGTCGGCGAGGATATCCAGGCGCTGCGATTTGCCCTGGTCACGCGAGTCCAGGTTGTAGCGGTGAGCCATCGCCAGCGCCGCGGGGCCTATGAAGGAGGGGTCCAGCCCATACTGCGGGCAGGCCGCGTAACAGCACATGCAGTTGATGCACATGGTGTATTGCTTGAACTTGTACAAAGCGGCGCGGGATTGCGTGTATTCCTGGTCCACCGGCGGCGGATCGTCCTGGCGGATGATCCAGGGCTGGGCGCGCTGGAGTTTCTCCATGACATCGTCGAGAACGACGACCAGGTCGCGCTCGATCGGAAGATTCTGCAGCGGTTCTATGCGCACCTTGTCCGGCAGGTCCCGGATGAAGGTTTTGCAGGTCAGGCTGGGCTCGCCGTTCACCATCATGCCGCAGCTGCCGCAAACCATCATGTGGCAGGACCAGCGGTAGCTGAGCGTGGTGTCCAGGTTTTCCTTCACGTAATTGAGTGCGTCCAGGATGGCCCAGTCTTCGGGGCAGGACACCGAGTAGGACTGGAAGTGCGGTTCGCTGTCCTTTTCCGGATCGTAACGCAGGACCTCCAATTCGAGTTGGCGTGTCTTCAAAGTCATGAGGATTTGCCTCCCGAATAGTCGCGGACGCCGGGTTGAGAACGCGTGATGGTCACATCGAGCCACTCGATGCGCGGTCGGTCTGTGGTTTGCCGGAACGCCAGCGAATGCCGCAGGAAGCCGGCATCGTCGCGTTCGGGATGATCCAGCCGCTGATGGGCACCGCGGGATTCGCGGCGTTGCAGGGATGCTTCGGCGACCGTTTCGGCGATATCCAGCAGGTTGCGTAGCTCAAGCGCTTGCTGCAGGTCGGTGTTGAATACGTTGCTCTTGTCGTGTACTTCGATCGATCCGAAGCGCTGCCTCAATTCGGCGATGGTGTCACAGGTCGCGCTGGTGCTCGCCTCCTCACGATAGATGCCGGCGCCGTCCTCCAGCGAATTGCGCATTTCGCGCCGCACCTTGGCCAATGATTCATCGCCCTGTTGCAGCAACAGGTCGCGAACGCCCTTCACGATCGAGTCGGCCTGGGCCGTGACCGTGGGGTCGTCCGGCGCACGGCCGGCCTGCCGCGCATACTCAACGGCCCGTTGGGCCGAGCGCTTGCCGGCCACCAGCAATTCGGTCAGCGAGTTCGAGCCGAGCCGGTTGGCGCCGTGCAGGCCCGAGCAGGAGGTCTCGCCAATCGCGTAGAGGCCGGGCATCGGCGTCTCGCCGTTGATGTTGGTGTCGATGCCACCCATCATGAAATGCACCACGGGGCGCACCGGCACCGGATCGGTCACCGGGTCGTGTCCGACGTAGTAGGTGGCCAGTTCACGCACCAGCGGCAACCGCTCGTTGATCTTCTTTTCACCCAGGTGACGCATGTCGAGCAGCACGCAGTCGCCCCAGTTGGTCTCCACCGTGTTGCCCTTCTTCTGTTCATGCCAGAAGGCCTGGCTCAGGCGGTCGCGCGGGCCCAGCTCCATGGTCTTGAGGACCGGCTGGCCGATCGGCGTTTCCGGGCCCATGCCGTAGTCCTGCAGGTAGCGGTACCCGTCCTTGTTTACCAGGATCCCGCCTTCGCCGCGGCAACCCTCGGTCAGCAGAATCCCGGTTCCGGGCAGGCCGGTGGGGTGATACTGCACGAACTCCATGTCCTTGAGCGGCACGCCGGCGCGGTAAGCCATGGCCATGCCGTCACCGGTCTTGATCGCTCCGTTGGTGGTGAACGGGAACACCTGGCCGGCGCCACCCGTGGCCAGTACGACGGATGCGGCGTGGAAACGGAAGAACCTGCCGCTGCGCATTTCCATCGCGACCACGCCCCGGCAGCTGCCGTCCTTGTGCAGCAGATCGAGCGCAAAAAACTCGTCGTAGCGTTTGATCGAGGGGTATTGCATCGAGGTCTGGAACAGGGTGTGCAGGATGTGGAAACCGCTCTTGTCCGCGGCATACCAGGTGCGTTTCTTCTTCATGCCGCCGAACGGACGAACGGCGACCGAGCCGTCGTCTTCCCGGCTCCAGGGGCAACCCCAGTGCTCGAGTTGCACCAGTTCGAGCGGAGCCTGCTTGACGAAGTATTCCACCACGTCCTGGTCGCACAACCAGTCCCCGCCGCTGACGGTGTCGTTGAAGTGCATCTCCAGCGAGTCGTCGGCGCCCTTGACGCCGGCCGCTCCACCCTCGGCGGCGCAGGTGTGACTGCGCATCGGGTAGACCTTGGAGATCAGCGCAATGTCCAGGCCCGGGTCCGACTGGGCAATGGCAATGGCGGCGCGGAGGCCGGCGCCGCCGGCTCCTACAATGATGACATCTGCCTGTATGTGTTCCATGTTCAGAAGTGGTAGCTCCAGGATCCCGTGATCAGCCAGAGATCGTAGTTGGCTGCGCTTTCTCCCAGCAGCAGCACGTTGGCGAGGGTGGCGGGCGCAACTCCGTCCAGCGCCCAGTCCCGGGTCACCAGATCAGCGTTTTCGGCTGACAGCCTGATGCTCGAGTTGGCGCCGACCTCGGCGCTGCCCCACAGCGTGAAGGTGCGCATCTTCGCCTGCAGTTGAGGCAGCGGCCCGGTGTAAGCGGAAACGGCCGTCACGCCTATGTCGCTGCGCGTGTCGGAGGATGTGTAGTCAAAGCCGAAATCGACGCCTTTCCAACCCCGTTCGCTGCCTATGTCTGTGAAGGTCAGGGCGAGGTGCCAGGTGTCGACCTTGTCCTGCGTATTGCTGGACCAGTCATTGGCCGGATCTTCGGCGCTGGCTTCGTTGAAGAAAGCCCGGGCCGTCTGCGCCGCATCGTACTTCTCCCTGGTGTAAAAGCCGGTCAGGGATACGTGTTCCTGTGGATACCATCCGGCGTCGACTGACATGCTCCTGACTTTGGCGTTGTTCAGGCCGAAATAACTTTCGGAGTAATCATCTTCGGCAAAGCTGGCTGCAAAGCCCAGGTTGACTGCTGTGCTGGGCGCGAAGTCGGCCCGGAAGCGGTACTCGGCGCGGTCACGGTCGGTCAGGTAATACTTGCGCAGCAGGGGGTGGTTGTCGTACTCATCCGCATCCACCTGGCCGGGCAGCCAGGAGTCGAGCAAAGGTGCATTGCCGATGTACTCCGACACGTTCCGGCTAGAACTGCGATAGTCGAAGTTCAGAGAACCCTTGCTCCATCCGCGCAGCGAGACTCCGGCCAGCCAGGCGAATTCGTCGGAGTCCCGCACTTCCTGGTAATCACGACTGTAGTCGGAATACTCGACACCCGCTTTCAGCCGCGCCGCCTTCGCGAAGCGGAGGGTCGCGACCGCGTCCGCCCGTTGCTTGGTATAGCTGTAGGGCAGGTTGATACGGCCCAATTGGTAGGCGCGCTGGTCCTGCGAGTCGGCGCCGATATAGGGATATACGGCGCGCGGCGTCTTGTTGTCGCGGTCGTCGTAGTGGTAATTGACTGCCAGGCCGAGGCGCCGTGCCAGTTGGCTGGTCAGGCGGAGGTTCAGCATGGTCGTATTGATCTCGGCGTCCAGCGAATCCAATGGCACCGGAGTGTGCACGTCGAGATCCGGATTGACCGAGTAGGGCAGCAGGTTCTCGTCCTGCCGCATCTTGCCGTAAGAAAAATCAGCCGTAAGGCGGGTGGACGGAGTTACGTTCATGCCGCCGTAAACCTTGAACTGCATGTAGCTGTTGTCGGGCTCCAGCGCCAGGCGGCCGTAAGCGTCCGGATATTCGACCCCGGGCGCCCAGCCATTCCGGTAACCGTAGGCATTCTGAAAGGTAAGGGTGCTTTCGCCATTGGAAAAGAACGAGGCATAAACACCAGCGCCGAACTGAACGCGGCTGGTCGCGTAGTTGAACATGGCGTCTAGCACATCGGTCGTCCAGTCCACCGGCGCTGGCAGGATCACGGACCGGGGGTTGCTTGCCGCGTGGCCGAAAATGCCGCCGAGTGTCCGCACACCCTGTTTCTTCTCGTGTTTCCAGTCGACGTCAAGCATCCACGAGGAGCTGAGCTTGCGATCGTAGGCCAGGTCGAAGCGTTTGCGATGGGTGTCGACCTTGAGGTTGACCAGGCTTTCCTGCAGATTGGCGAAACCGAGTGTATTGCTGCTGCCCGGGGCAACCTGCCAATCCGGAGCCAGCGTCCACAGGCCGGGCGACGCATCCCGATACGGTGTCATCCCGTCGCTGAACCGGTTGTTCGGCATTGCACGGAAGTCAAAACGAAACTTCTGCTTGCCCTGGTCGTTGTAGGCGAACTCGAGGCGCCGCGAATCGAGTCCCAGGCGCCAGCCCTGCAGGCGCCAGCGGACCGTGTCACCGCTGTCCCACTCAGGGCGCTTCTGAAGCAGGAAGTCGAACAACGGTTTGAAACCGCTGTCGGTCAGGCCGCTGTATTTACCGTAGCGATACGAATCATCGTCGAGGTAGTAGGCTCCCAGCGTCACGGTGTTGGCGATGGCGGCTGGCTTTTCTTTCTTTTTGTCCTGTTTCTTGTCGGCGGACTCGTCATCCTGTGCCCAGGAGCCAGTCGGCGCCGTGAGCAGGGCGAGCGCCAGGACACCGAGGGACAGTTTGGAATTGTGCTTCAATCCGGGTCTCATCGCGTTAGTTCCTCAACTGGTCCGGGCGGTTCATCGCGTCTGACTGATTCCGCCGGGGTGGTTGGAACCGTGAACCTGCACGTGGCAGTTCATGCACTGTTTGCCCAGCATCCGCTGGTCGCGTCCCTCAGGCGGCAGGCCGGAGCCGCTATAGACCGCGCTGACGTGGAAGTTCCCCAGGTGACACTGCTGACAGAGATACGGCTGGCGGGCGACCAGCAGGTTCTCGTAGTTCGAGCCGTGCGGCACGTGGCAGTTGCTGCAGTCTTCCTGCACCGGCGCGTGCTCCCACAGGAAGGGGCCGCGCTTCTCGGCATGACAGTCATAGCACTGCTCATTGATGGTGTTGCGGATCAGGTTCGCCGGCCCCGGTCCGCCATGCGGTTGGTGGCAGTCCGTGCAGCCCAACAGGCCGACCTGCGAGAGGGAGGCCGTCGAGCCCTGGACCGGATGCCTGGACTGGCGCAGGAACTGGGCGCGCTGCTCCTGGTGGCACTGGTAACAAACCTCGGGTTGAGTCTCCAGCGCGAGGATCGGGTCATTGGCAGCGTGCACATCGTGGCAGTCCACGCAGGCGACAGCCTCGAGATCATGCGTGCTGCCCGGCCAGTGAAAGCGGCCGGCGTCGGTGTGGCAGGACATGCAAGCCGCGTTCTGCGTCTCCACCGGTTCCTTGTCGCTAAAGGTCACGGTTGGCGGCAGGCGGGTACCATCCTTCTGTTTCCTGATGTGGTGCGCACTGGGGCCGTGGCATGCCTCGCAATCGTGGTTGCCTTCAGCGAATGGCGAGCTGGGGTCGCCCGTGATGCCCATGGTGGTGAAAAACACTTCGTGTGCGGGTTTTTCACGGCCTTCCTTGTGGCAGGCCATGCACTGCTTGACGCCCCTGGAGTATTGGGGCTCGTCGGCCGTGTCTTCATCCCCGGCTGCCCCTGCGGGCCCCGCTGCCCCGAATCCGAACAGCAAGGCGAGCGTCAGCGAAGTTGTCTTGAGAAAACGAGCAATATCAGGGGATCGTTGCATGCATCTGCTCACTTTGATGGTTTGCCCCGGTGCCCTTGTAATGGTTTTTTTGAAACGGTTGGGCAACCCAGACAAATGTAATTACCAAGGGGCATTTTAAACATGATTCATGTCATCTGTTGAACCTTTTTGAAGCACGGCAGGCCGAGCCGCTGCCGCCCCGCATGGGCACGGCTCACGCTCAATCGATGACGTGGTCAACGGCCAGGAGGCGCCAGCCAATCGTCAGTTCTTCTTGGCGCCCTGGTCGATCCAGCGGGTGATCGTGTTGATATCCGCCTTGCTGATGGGCTTGCTCTTGCCGTGCGGCATGCTGATCGATGGGTCGGCACGACCCTCCATCAGCACGATCAGGTTGCTGCCGGCGCTGTCGCCTGGCACGATCATCGCTCCACCGCTGGTCCCCTTCATCAGATCGCCGTAAGTCTCCATGCTGAAACCGCTGGCCTCGTAGCCGGCTCCGCCCTGCTGGTGGCAGGACAGGCAGTTGGCCTGCAATATGGGCTGGACGTCGAGGGCATAGCTGACGGTTTCCTCAACGGTGCAAGCGGCCAACCCGCCCAGCAGGCCAGCGCTCAGAAGAATTGCAGCTGACGTTCTGATCGTTCTCATTTTCGACGTCTCCCAAGTCTGAAAGCTTTTCAAAATTAAGCCCGTGTCCGCGGGGCAGGCATGATGCAGGTCAACCAAACCAAATTCTTGAAAGGACAGCCTCGCGAAAAAGGTAAAATCCCGAATCAATACTAGCAAGGCGGTGGGTAATAGTGAAAGTAGGCATCGTGGGCGCTGGGATTTCCGGACTGGCGACCGCCCAGGCAATCCTGGCGCGGGAGCCCGCTGCCGAGGTCACGATCTTCGAGAGCGGCAACCGGGCCGGCGGCAAGGTCGAGACCGAATCCGTGCCGGAGGGCTACCTGTGCGAATGGGGTGTCAACGCCTTCCTCGACAAGAGCCCCAGGACGCTGGAACTCTGCGCAGAGGTCGGCTTGTCTCCGCTGCGCGGGGATGAATCCGCGAAAAAGAGATACGTCTACAGCGAGGGCGAGCTGCATAAATTGCCGGAGAAGCCGCCGCAGTTCCTGACATCCCGTCTACTGAGCTGGCCTGGGCGCTTGCGCGTGCTCGGTGAAGTATTCACCGGTCCGGGCGGCAAGGAAGATGAGACCCTGGCCGACTTCGGAACGCGTCATCTCGGCCGCGAAGCCTTCGAGAAACTGATCGACCCGATGGCGTCCGGGGTGTTTGCCGGCGACGCCAGCCGCATGAGCCTGAAAAGCTGCTTTCCCCGCATACACGAGGTGGAAAGCCAGTACGGCAGCCTGATCCGGGGACTGATCAAGCTGCAGAAGGAAGCCCGCCGCAGCGGCAAGAAGGATACGCCGGGCCCGGGTCCGGGCGGCATGCTGACTTCGTTTGCAGGCGGTATGTCGGAGCTGACCGATACCCTGGCTCGCCAGCTCGGCCAGCGTCTGCGGCTGGCGGCCCCGATCGTCGGCGTCAGCTTCGAGCAGGGGCGCTATGGGCTTCACCTGGCGGCAGGGTCCACCGAAGAGTTCGACAGCGTAGTGCTGGCGGCTCCAGCCCACGCCCAGGCGCCGATGCTGCAGGACCTGAGCACCACGATCGCCGGGCAGATCGGTGCGATTCCTTACCCGGCGTTGGCTGTCGTCTGCCTGGGTTTCGACCGGGCAAGCATGGGGCCCGGCCTGGACGGCTTCGGTTTCCTGATTCCTTCCAGAGAAAAACGCGACATCCTGGGCACGGTTGTCGACTCGAATGTCTTTCCCAATCGCGCACCGGCAGGCAAGGTGTTGTTGCGAACCATGGTGGGCGGCGCGCGCCAGCCGCAGCTGGCCGAATTGCCAGATGACCAGCTGCTTGACCGCGTCCTGGCCAACCTGAAGGACATCATGGGGCTTGCCGCTGACCCGGAGTTTGTCAGCATTTACCGGCATCAGAAGGCCATTCCGCAATACCTGGTGGGCCATGGTGAGCGCCTGCGCGTCATCGATAACGAACTGCAGAAGTTTCCCGGCCTCGAATTGACAGGGAATGCATTTCGGGGCGTCAGCCTGAACGACTGCGTGCTGAACGCGATGAAAACCGCCCAGTCTTTGTTGCCGGGTCCGGCCAAGGAGGGTTCGCCGGCATGATCTGGCGCAGCCTCCGGTTCAAGGTCGGCTTTTACCTGGTGATCGCACTGAGCGTAGCGGTGCTGCTTTTTACTTTTATGGTCGTGCATAACAGCCGCGAGCAAATGCTGCAGCAGGCCGTCAGTCATGCGGCGCAGCTGTCGGAGGTGGTGATCAAGAGCACACGCTTCGCCATGCTCCAGAACCAACCGCACCACGTCGACCGGATCATCGGTGACGTCGGCGCCCAGCAAGACATCGACCGGGTCCGGATCCTGAGCAAGAACGGCACCGTCGTCCATTCTTCGGCGCCGGGCGAGATCGGCAAGATGATCGATATGGAGGCCGAATCCTGCCTCGCCTGCCATCTCGACGAAGAAACTCGGGCGGCCAGCCCGATGGTGGGCCGGCCCAGGATTTTCACCGACGAGCGCGGCCAGCGCATGCTTGGCAGCACAGCCGTGATCCGCAATGAGCCGAACTGTTCCAACAGCAACTGCCACGCCCACGCAGAAGAGCAGGCAGTGCTCGGCGTGCTCGATATCGTTTACCCGCTCGAACAGATTGACGCGACCATGCGCAAGAGCACCATCACCATGGTGGTGCTGTCTCTGGGCTTCGTGTTGCTGGCAGCCGTCCTGGTTGGTTTGCTGGTGCAAAGTGCGATTTACCAGCCGCTTAGTGACCTCCGGGACGGTGCGGCCCGGCTGGCTGCAGGAGATCTCGAGCACCCGATTCCGGTGCGCAGCCACGACGAGTTCGGACAGTTGGCCGAGGCGTTCAATAGCATGATGAGGGCCCTGCGCAGCTCGAGGGTGGAATTGGAGGAATGGGGCCACACGCTGGAACAGAAGGTCGAGGAAGCGACGCGCGAACTGCATGTGGCGCAGGCGGAAGCCGCGCGCGGTGAAAAACTTGCTTCGGTCGGCCTGTTGGCGGCCGGCATCGCGCACGAACTGAACAATCCGCTGACCGGTGTGTTGACGTTTTCAACCCTGGTCCGCAAGCAGGTTCCCGATGGCAGCCCGGAGGCAGAGGATCTGGACCTGGTGATCCAGGAGACCCGGCGTTGCGCCGGTATCATTCGGCGGCTGTTGGACTTCGCCCGCGAAAAGGCCCCGGAAAAGAGCTACGCCGACCTGAACCAGCTGATCGAGAAAACGGTGCAACTGATCAGCCAGTCCGCGCAGGCGGCTGACATCGAAATCAACATGGACCTCGATCCGGCGCTGCCGACCGTTTGGATGGATGACAACCTGGTCGAGCAGGTGATCATGAACATGCTGGTGAACGCCAGGCATTCCATCCAGGGAGGGGGCCGCATCACGATTCGTACCCGCTTGCGTGAAGATCATCGTCGCAACGCTCCAAGCGCGGCGCCCGATGCCAAGGTGGAGATCACCATCGCGGATACCGGTTGCGGCATCGCGCCGGAGAACCTGCAGAAGATCTTCGATCCCTTTTTCACCACCAAGGGCGTCGGCAAGGGAACCGGGCTGGGATTGTCGGTGAGTCACGGTACCATAGAGGCCCACGGCGGCACGATCGAAGTGGAAAGCACGGTCGGGGAGGGCACCGAATTCCGGATTTATCTTCCCCTGCAAGGTAGCCCCGGCGAGGCACGCGAAACATGAAAGGTCGGATACTGCTCGTCGACGACGAGGAAATCGTTCTCCGCAGCTGCCAGCGCATTCTTGGCGGCGAGTACGATGTCGATGTCGCCCACGATGGGCTGGAGGCGCTGGCCAAGGTCAACGCGGGCGAGTACGACGTAGTGATACTGGACATCAAGATGCCGAAGATGGACGGCATCGAGGTGCTGCGCCGGGTCAAGGAGGCACGGCCGGATATCGACATCATCATGGTTACCGGGTTGCACGAGATCGGCACCGCGGTCAAGGCCATGAAACTGGGCGCGCTGGATTACCTGCCCAAGCCGTTCGAACCGGATCAGCTGGAAATGGCCGTCGCCAGGGCGTTTGATCGCCGGGCAACACTGCAGGGCGCAGCCGATATGGACGGCAACGGTGGTCCGGCTTATCGCTTCGAGAACATCATCGGCACCAGCCAGGCGATGCAAACCGTATTCCGCCTGGTGGCGCGCTGTGCGCCGACCAACAGCACCGTGATGCTGCGGGGTGAGAGCGGCACCGGCAAGGAGCTGATCGCCCGTGCGATTCACTACAACAGTCTGCGCAAGGACCACCCTTTCGTGCCCGTCGATTGCACCTCGCTCAGCGAAAGCCTGCTGGAAAGCGAGCTGTTCGGGCACGTCAAGGGATCCTTTACCGGTGCCATCGTGAACAAGAAAGGCCTGTTCGAAACGGCTGACGGCGGCACCCTGTTTCTCGATGAGATCGGCAACATCACGCTCTCCACCCAGGCCAAGCTGCTGCGCTTCATCGAGGAGCGCGAGTTCAAAGCGGTCGGGGATACCCGTACCCAGAAAGTGGACATCCGCCTGATCACCGCCACCAACAAGGACCTCGAAGGCATGGTCACCGACGGCGAGTTCCGCGACGACCTGTACTACCGGATCAATATCTTTCCGATCGAGATCCCGCCGTTGCGCAAACGGCGTGACGACATCCCCGCGCTGGCCATGCACTTCCTCAACCTGTGCAGCGCCGAGATGGGCCAGGCCCCCGGGGAGTTCTCATCGGGTGCCATGAACCTGCTGTTGAACCACGACTGGCCGGGTAACGTCCGGGAGTTGGAGAATGTCGTCGAGCGCGCGGTCATTCTCGCGGGCGGTGACGTGATCCGCCAGGGGCACCTGGTGGACATCATCGGCATGGTCCCGCATGTTGACCTGAACGTGCCCCGCACGGCCGAGGAGCTCAAACAGCTCAAGAAGGTCGCGCGCCAGAAGTCTGTCGAAAACGTCGAGAAGCACTTCGTGCTGGGAGCATTGAAACGGAACGACTGGAACGTGACGCGCGCGGCCGAGGAAACCGGCATGCAACGCAGCAATTTCCAGACCCTGATGGCCAAATACGATATCCGGATCCGCAGTACCGGGCCGGAGGAGTAAGAGCCGGGGTCATAATTGGGGTCACATAATTGGGGTCAGAGTAAAAATACCGGGCACACGCCCGGTATTTTTACTCTGACCCCAATTATCCAATTATCCGACCCCAATTATCCTTTAGTGCTCTTCCTCGTAGCCGGTAACCATTTCCTTGTAATGCGATGATGGCTTCTTGCCGAGAAAGCCCATGTAGATGTGCGTGATGATGAATCCCACGAACAGGATGAACATCAGCACATGCACGGTGTTCACCACCCGCAGTCCGCCGACCATCTCGATCAGGCCCTGGAAGCGCTGCACATCCCACATCATCAGGCCGGTCAGGAACGTCACCGGCGCGCTGATGAACATCACGAACTGGTAGGTCAGCTTCTGCATCGGGTTGAACTTGTCTTGCGGCTGCACCTTGTGCGGCCGTTCATCGCCCTGGAAATAGCCCCAGCTGTAGTAACCCGCCTGGCG
>Ga0209536_100006327_pt1 | contig 18143 bp, 11 predicted proteins | sample DeeMarSeWOR28_12_FD_187461 | JGI IMG/M metagenome (GOLD analysis project Ga0209536, IMG submission 187461) | Marine sediment microbial communities from White Oak River estuary, North Carolina - WOR-2-8_12 (SPAdes) (version 2) | ecosystem: Environmental > Aquatic > Marine > Intertidal zone >... | reverse complement strand
TCCGGACGCCTGCAGCACGCCGGCGAGACCGGTCCAGGCCTTGGGAGATCCCGGGTCCTTCGTCAGGCAACGCCGCCAGGCGTCCTGCGCCACGGCCAGGCGGCCCGCGGATTTCTCCAGACCGGCCAGCACGCTGAGGGCACCCCGGTGATCCGGATCGATGGCCAGGGCCTCCTCAAGGGCCGTCCGCGCCGCGGGATGATCGCCGAGTCGCAGGAGCGCCGTGGCCAGATTCGCCAGGGTGCCCGCGTCCCCGGGACGATAAGCGAGACTGCGGCGCAGGGCCTCGGCCGCCTTCTCCGCCTGGCCGGCGGCAAGACGAACCACGCCCAGAGCGCTCCAGGCCGGAGCGTGCCCGGGCATCGCGCTGATCGCCGACTCCAGGGCCGACCCGGCGTCGGCCATCCGGCCGAGCCGGATGAATGACTGACCCAGATGGAAGAATGCGTCAGCTCCGATCCGGGAATCCGAGGCCGCTTTCTGAAGCGGCTCGACGGCGGCATCCGGATCGCCGCCGTGCAGAAGTACCTTGCCGAGGGTGAGCATCGAGCGGCCGTCGGGCCGGACCGCGACCGCACGCCGGGCAAATGTCTCGGCGTCCCTGGGGCAATCGGACTGGGAGGCCGCCATGGCGGCCAGGAGCAGGACATCCGGTTGATCCGGCGCACCGCGCAGACATCGCCCGTAGGCCTCCAGAGCGCCTCGCGTGTCCCCCTTCCGGTGTCTCCGGCGCCCCTCCTCCAGCCAGCGTCTGGTCGTGCTTGTCACGGGCCCTGAATCCGTCCCGGGCGTGGCGCCACGGCGGGCGGATGTCCGGGCCTGCGCATTGGATCAGAAGCCGCCACGCTCGTACTCGGCCACGGGCAGATCCGGCAGGATACTCGCCAGTTCCTCTTCATACCGGCGCCAGCCGCCCACCTCACGATTGTGCAGAGGACGCCGGACCTGCGTCCCGGCAGGGCTTTCCGCCACGCCCGCCTCGCAGGACCCGGGGACCGAAGCATCCCGGTCCAGTCGCAGGAAGCGGATCAGCCGGTCGGCCTCTGCCTCGGGCCTGGCGACCAGGGACTCGTAGCGGACATGACAGATGCCCAGTCCCGATACGGCGCTCCAGTGGGTCATCAGCTCCCGGTAGAGCAGCAGGTAGCGCGCGATGTCCGCCAGCGCGAACGCAAAGCTGAGGCTGCGGCCGGCGAAGTTCTTGAGATAACAGCGCAGCGCCACGTCCGCGGGATGCCTCACGCAATGGATGATGCGGGCCTTTGGGAAGAGCATCTCTATCAGCCCGATATGGACGAAGTTGAAGGGCATGGTGTCGGTCACCCGGAGGGCCCCGGTGCCGGCGGCACGGTCCAGCGTCGTCAGGTATACGGCGGCCTGCCGGGCCAGTTCCGGCCTCTGGAGCGAGGATGCCGCGCAGGGCCAGGGCTCTCTGGAGTCGGCAAACGCTGCACTCGCGTCGCCGATGGCCGTGAGCTCCCCCGCGCCCCGGACCTCGGGATGACTGCACAGCAGCTGCTCGACAAGGGATTTGCCGGTGCGCGGCATGCCCACGATGAAGACAGGCCGCTCCGAGGAACAGCCCGATCTCGCCATCCCCTCGATACCGGGCGCATCGAATACGGTCTTGAGCTCGCGAACGGCAGCCTCCATGGCATCCAGATCGTCCCGGTACATGCTCTCCGGCCGCAATGAGCGTTTACGCTCGTTGGCAAGTTCCGCGTTGCGCCACGCCATCCGGTAGTCGCCTTCCTCGTCGCAGACCGCGGCGAGCGAAAATCGCAGCTGGATCCAGAGGTCCTCCGACAGGTCGTTCCTGTCCAGCGCCGCCTCGAGCAGGTTGCGGGCGTCCGTCGTTCTCCCCATGTGTCGCAGGGCACGGGCGCGGATAGGCGCCAGTTCCGGATTGGCAGGATCCGGATCACTGTCGTCGAGGGTCTTCAATGCCTCGTCGTGGAGACCGTGATTATCCAGCCAGGCCGCCAGCCCGGAGGCCGCGCCGCGGTGCCGCGGCGCCATCGCCAGCGCATGCCGGAAGTGGGTAGCCGCCTCGTCCGATCTGCTCGTGACCTGGAGCAGCTTGCCGAGATTGGCCCGCGCGTCGACGTTGTCCGGCGCCCTGCCGAGGGCGGCACGGTACAGAGACTCCGCCGCGTCGAAATCGCCCTGGAACTGCCTGCTGGCGCCCAGCCACGTCAGCGACACCGGGTTGTCAGGCGCCAGCTCCAGGTGCCGCCGGAGCGCCGCGTCCGCCTCCGCGTAGCGCCCGGCCGTGATGAGCGCGCCGCCGAGCTGAAGCCATACCGGTGCCAGCCCGGGTCGGTCCTCGAGGACTCCCCTCATCATCTCGATCGCCTCGACCGTCGCGCCCCGCGCCAGCCGCGCGAGGGCCAGGCCGAATCGCGCGCGGTGATGATGGCGCTCCGTGTCCAGGGCCTTGCGGAAACACTCTTCGGCATCATCGAGGCATCCCAGGTTACCCAGCCCCTCTCCTGCCAAGGTCACCAGCTCCGGCTGACTGCCCGCCATCGAAGCGGCGCGGCGGAACCCCCGGATGGCGTCGTTCTTGCGGCCGCAAGCCGCCGCGGCCCTGGCCGCCGCGAGCACGGCCCCGGCATCCTCGGGATGGAGCCGCGAGGCCCGGTCCATCGCCGCCCAGGCAGCGGCATGATCCCTGGCCGCGGTTTCCACCGAGCCCAGCAGGCGCCAGCCGGCGGCATCGTTGTCATCCGTATCCAGGTATTCCCGGCACCGCTGCCGCGCCTCGTCCAGCTCACCGCGCTCGAGGGCTTCACGCGCACGCCGGAGCGTATCCGCCGTCATGTTTCCGCTTTGGCCAGCGCGATTGCGGCATCGACACGGTCCGCAAACCCGCTGCGCCGCCATGCATCCCAGTCGATAGCGCTGACCAGCGGCTCGAGCCACGCGCGATAGGGCTCCCACCGCCCCAGGGAACTGCGGTACATGGGGCGCCGTACCTGCGCATGGCTGGCCGTGGACACGAGACGGTCGAGCCGGTGAAACCGGAGACACGCCGGATCCCAGTCGAGGTCGAGGAAACTGACGAGCTCACGACTCACTCGCTCCTGGTCGGTAACCAGTTCCTCGTAGACCACCTCGAACATCGCGATCTGCGCATGTTGCCGCCAGTGCTCCATGACATGGAGATATCCGTTGTAATAGGCGGCGATGTCCTCCAGATCATATGAGAAGGGCAGGGTCTGACCGGCGAAGTTCTGGAAGTAGTTGGAGAGCGCGGTATCCAGGGGGTGCCGGACACAGTGGATCACCCGCGCGCGGGGATAGAGCTGCTGCAATAATCCGACCAGAATGTGATTGGCGGGCGTCTTGTCGATGACTCGCACCGCATCGGCAGACTCGGACCTGAGGCGCCGCAGGTAGCGCTCAGCCGTCTCCTCGAGCTGGCCGGCGGTAGCCCGGGTCAGGCCTTCAGGGAATTCGAGTTCGCCGACGCGGCCGAGATCAGTGGCGGCATCCTGGAGATCGACGAGCTCGCCTGCACCCGCCACCCCGGGATGAGACGCCAGAATCTGCTCGACCAGCGTCGTGCCGGAGCGCGGCATGCCGACCACGAGAACCGGGAGCTCCGAAGGGTTGTCCGCACGCGCCATGACTGACCAGGAATGCGGAGCGAAGACTTTCAGGAGTCGCTCTACATAGCCGCGGTATTCGGCGCGATCGAAACGGACCTGCTTGGCGGCGTTCCCGGCCCGATAGTGCGCGAACGCCTCCTCGTGGCGCCCCAGATCGTCGGATACAGCGCCCAGATCCATCCTCAGGAGCTGGATGTCCGAGTAAGAGAGGCCTGGCCGGCGGGCCGCGGACTCGAGCAGCTCATAGGCCTCCTCGCTCCGCCCCAGGTTACGGAGAATCCGGACGCCGGTGATCAGCAGGTCTGTCGCGCCATCCTTCAGTCGCTCCTCGACCAGCGCGAGCGCCTCCTCATACAGCCCCTCGCGGTCCAGAGTGGCCGCCAACCCGGCCAGTGCCCCGTCGTGGGCCGGATCGATCTCGAGAGCGCGCTGGAAACAGGCTTTTGCCCTGGCGGGATCCCGGAGCCGCTGGTAGGCGGTCCCGAGGTTGCTGTGTCCGTCGGCATAGCCCGGAGCGAGGGCCACCGACTTCTCATAACTGACCCGGGCTGCCTCTATGTCGCCGACCATCTGCCAGGCGGCTCCGAGACTCGCGTGGGCCGCGGGGTCCTCGGGCCTGAGCCTGACCACCTTCCCGAACCGGTCCGCGGCCTCCAGATAACGGCCCATGTCGTAGAGCACGCGGCCGAGTGCGTGCCCGGCTTCGGCGTGATCCGGCTCCAGCGACACCGCCGCCTTCAGGGCTTTGGCCCCCTGTGGCCATCGACCTGCGAGCCGCAGCGCCAGTCCCAGATTGTAATGCGCCTGGGCGGACTGCGGCTGGAGCTGTGCGGCTCGCGCGAAGGCGGCTATCGCCTCTTCAAACCGACCGAGTTTTCGCAGGGCCTCGCCGGCCCTGAGCCAGGCCGAGGGCCGCCCGGGGTGCCGACGAATGGCTTCCTCCAGGTAAGGCAGGGCATCGGCAAATCGCTTCTTGCTTATCAGGACCGCGCTCAGCCCTTCCAGTGACGCTGGCGAACGCCCGACTTCGACCGCGCGCCGGAATGCGATCTCCGCCTCATCCACGCGCCCCGCCGCATATTCCACCCCGCCCAGCCTGACCAGCAGTTCCGGATCGTCCGGCGCCTGCCCCAGGGCATTCAGCAAAGCCCGACGTTCGTCCTCCACTGCCTGCCTAGTCGTCATCTCCCGCCCCCGCCAGGCGGCGCTCGACGACTGCGAACCGGTCCCGGTAAGGCGCGCCCCGGCCGATCTCCCTGTCGTCGACGGGTTCGCGCAAGGTCGGCGGGGTGGCGAGACGCGCGGCACCGGGCACCGCGTAGTCTTCGCAGGCCGGGTCCCATTCAAGGTCCATGTGGCGAAGCACCTCGACTGCAAGCTCCGACGGGCCGCGGACCAGGTCTTCATATCGCACTCTCAGGATCCGCGTCGGACACACGGCCTCCCAGTGTCCGATCAGCGTCCGCATACCCGCCAGATAATCGGCGATGCCCTCGGGAGAAGTGACGAAGACAAGCCCGCGATCCGCGAACCGGCGCCGGTAGCAGGCCCAGGCCGTGTCCAGCGGATCTCTCTCGCAGACCACGACCCGGGCGTCCGGTGCCAGCAGCGCATGCAAACCGATGTGCAGGAAGTTCGTGGGCTGGGTATCGATCACCCATGTCGCGTCACCGCCGTAAGCCCTGATGGCCGCAGCGTAATCCGCCGCCAGGTCCGCCAGCCTGGTCCGGGACAGATCCCGGATGCAGGCCGGATACGGCTCTGCGGAACCGATCAGTCCCGCGATCCTGTTTGTCATCGTTCCCAGCTCGCGTAACTCCCCCGCGCCACGCACGGCCGGATGACAGGCAAGGATCTGCTCCAGGATGCTCTTGCCTGAACCGGGGGCGCCGACGACCAGCAGGGGGCTGGGACCATCCCAGGCATCACCTCCGCCCAGACGTTCAAACAGCTCGATGTCGAAGGCGGAACGAAGCGCCTCGATTGCATTCCGGAACTGGTGGCCAGCGAACTCGCCCGATTGACGGCGGTGCGAAGCGGTCCAGTCGTCCCAGGCAGCTTCGTGCTCTCCGAGCTCGTCCAGCGCCCGCCCCCTCAGATTCTGGAGGGCCTCCCGGGCCGACATGCCAAGATCGCGCCGCCCGAGCCATCCCTCGATCCTGTCGGCTGCATCGCGGTACCGCCCCCCGTCCAACAGGAGCCGGGCAGCCAGCAACAGTGCCCCGCCGGGAGGCCGATCCAGTGAAAGCAGCGGCTCGATTCGCTCCAGGCCCTGCTCGAACAGGCCCCGCTGTCGATCGATTTCCGCGAGTCCGAGCAGCGCTCCAGGGGCGTTCGCTCGACCCTGCAGCGCGGCGCCGTAGGCAGCCGCCGCCTCTTCGAGACACCCGCGAGCCCGCTTCAGATCGCCTTCCAGTATCCGAGCCTCGGGAGCGGGGTCGCCCGCACGCATTACGCTGCGCAGTTCCGCTTCGGCCTGATTCAGATCGTTTGCGGCCAGCAAAGCGCGGACGAGGTCCAAGGCGGCGGGGCTCTGCCTTCCCTGGATCTCGACCACCGCCCGAAAATGCCTGCAGGCCTGGTCCGGCAGGCCGAGTTGCATCAGGATGGTGCCCAGGGTATGACGTCCGCGAGCGTGTTCCGGCCAGCGTTCGACGAGCGCCGCAAGCGTCTGTGCCGCCTGCTCGGTTTCCGCCGCCCTTAATTGAGCAACCGCCAGGTGCATCCTCGTCTCGGGCTCGTCCGGTTCGATTTTGACAACAGTTGAAAGAGCGTCGACTGCTTCCCCGAACCGACTCTGCATCAAAAGACTCGTGCCGAGGCCGGCAAGAGCTGCCGCGTGATTGGGTGAAATCGACAGCGCGTTCCGGTAGGCAGCCTCCGCTCCCGAGTGATCTTCGCTCTGCCCTTCTAAGGCGCCGAGCAGGCACCAGGCTCCGACATCATCCGGCTCGCTCTCTAGATGCTCCCGATACAGGCATCTAGCGGCGCTAAATTCACCCTGCCGATGGAGGCGCATGGCCCGATTACGACAATCGGTCTGCGGACTCCGTTCAGTTTTCAATGAACCCCCCCTGTACCAGGCTATCGATCAAGGGCGTAAGCTGCTCTTGGTAATGCCGCCATCGACCCACGGACGTGTTGTACACGGGTCTTCTGACCTGAGCATGACTGGCTGTGCGTACTGGGCGAGGGTTCTCGAAAAACCGAAGGCAGTCATCCTCCCACGACAGCCCTAGGAAATCCACAAGGCGACGGCTCTGCGACTCGACATCTGCGACCAGGTCCTCATAGGTCACCTCCATCACACGCAGTCCGCCAACTTCCCGCCAGTGCTCCATCAGGCGTCGATACTGGCCATAGTAATGACCTATGTCCGCCAGATCGAAGGAAAATGGGGGGCTGGAAGTTCCGAAACTTTGCTGATAACAAGAGAGGCCGGTATCCCGCGGGTCCCGGATGCAGTGGATAACCCGGGCGCATGGATACATGAGCTCGATAAGCCCGAGATGTTCGAAATTCTGCCACATCTTATCGGTTACCCTAAGCGGCCAAGGCAGGTTTCTTCTTAGTTTCCTTATGTACTCGCCAGAGCAACTTCTTAGATCGTCCTCACTCATCTCGAGGAGGCACTCCGGATACGCGGCGCCACTTTTTCTCCCCAGCCTTTCAGCTATTAGAGCAATATCGCCGAGCTCGCCTCTGCCATAAATTCTCGAATGGCTGGCGAGAATTTGTTCCACCAGCGAGGTCCCCGAGCGAGGCATACCGACGATGAAGACCGGGAGCTCTGTTTCACGACCTGATCTTGGCATGGTGGCCAGGCGCGTCTTACTGAACGTCTCGATCAACTGCGCAACAGCCCGCTCCCTCGTCGCTTGGCAGTAGCGCGCGCTCGCACACTGATTAGCTTTCCGATAAGCAAGGAATGCCCGCTCATACTCGCCCATCTCGTCTAATAGGTCGCCGATCAGAAACATCACTGCCATCTTTTCCTGACGATCGAGCCCATTGGCAGAGGCAAGCGGCGCTACATGCCGGAGCGCTTGTCGACTGCGGCCGAGCCGCCTGAGAAGCTGCGCAAAAGCCACATGCATCATCGGGGTTGCTCTGCCTCGCTTTAAGAAGGGGGCGAGTATCTCTATGCCCCGCTCGTAATCCCCTATCAAATCCATCAGTCCAGCTATGCCGGCCAGTGATGGCGCGTGATCCGCCTTTAGTTCCAGCGCCGACAGGAAGCCGCACACGGCGCCCTCTAAATCACCGGTCGCTTGGAGAGCGGAGGCCAGGTTGCTGTATGCATCTGGGCCAGCCGATCCTGCGGCGACAAGTTGTCGGTACGTGTAGATCGCCTCGTCGAAACGGCCCACCTGTTGATAGGCCAAAGCGAGATTGTATCGACCAACAGTATCAACCTCGTTTTCCTTTAGACCTTTCTCCAACAGATGGATCGCCTTTCTTAGCCTTTTTTGCTCGAAGTAGGCTGCCCCGAGATTCAGATTCGCAGCACTGTGGTCAGGATCACGAGCCAGCGCGTCACGAAAGCATTGCTCAGCGGCGTCGGAGTATCCCTTTCTTCTTAGGACATGGCCCAGGTTGTTGTACGCATCAGCGAAATTAGGGTTTAGCTCGAGCGCACGTCGGAAAGCGCACTCGGCCTGGTCGAGTTGCCCGTAGTTATTCGATAACCGCCCCAATTGATTCTGTAGCTTGGGATCCTCCGGGTCCAACTCAAGCGCGGCAGTGATGAATCGCTCGGCGTCCTCCAGCTTGTTTGCCGCTAGTCTTATTTCGGCCATGATTCGAAGAGCTCGGACGTGGTCAGGCCGCTCCTCTAGCACGGACTGGCAGATTTCCTCCGCTTGCTCGACACACCTGTCGCTCAGGAATCTTTCTGCTCTTTCTAGGTCTGTCTGAAACATGCGTGCTACATTTCTAGGCTGGAATTATTGGCGTTCTGCCCCACAGTCCCGGTAGAACAACCACCTTCTACCCAACCAACTTCCAAAATCTCCTGAAGCGCCCCAAGCCAGGGAGCATAGTTGCGCCAGCGGCCGATGCTGGACCGATAAATAGGCTGCCGAACTTGATGCATGCTCGCCGTTCGTACAATTCGATCACTTTCGTAGTAATGAAGGCAGGCATCCTCCCACTCTAAACCCAGAAATGAGACCAGATCGCGACTCACGGCATCTGGATTAGTCACCAAGCCCTCATAGTCAACCGCATGGATTGCTAACCCAGATACAGCCTGCCAGTGGGCCATTAGACGCCAGCACCCAAGCTGATAAACGCCGATATGCGTCAGTTCACGAGCGAAATCCATGCCTTCGTTGTTAAAATCCTGCTGGTAGCAGGAGAGCCCTGTGTCCATAGGATCACGACGACAATAAATGACCCTTGCCCGCGGAAAAAGCACCTCAATGAGCCCCAAATTCAGAAAATTTCCGGGCAGCTTGTCTGTAATTCGGAGTACGGCACGATCAGAGCATTCTGCATTCAGCAAATATTGCTCTGCGACTATGGCCAAACAATGAGCATCGACCTCTTCAATACACTCAGGCCACCGATCGGCAGCCGAACCTCCGGAGAGGCGACGCGGCAATCTAAAAATTTCGGTGCGCTCTCCACAAGGCTGTACCGCTGAGTGGCAGCCGAGGATTTGCTCTACAAGGGAGGTTCCCGAGCGGGGCATGCCGACAATAAAAACTGGGAGATCCGACTGGTTTCCGGACAGTCCCCTCAGGGCTCTGACTTTATCTTTTGAAAAAAAAGAAATCAGCCTATTAATAGTTTGGCAGTAATCGCGGGGATTGAATCGACCACCTCGTGCTTTGTTGGCCGCGGCGTAGGCGGAGAAGGCTTCGGCATAATCGCCTTTATCCTCATGCATTCGGGCCAGTGCGTTTAAGGCCGCGGCTCGGCTGCGTGGCCGCATTGAATCCAAATCGACCTTCTGGAGGCTCTCACCGGCCTCAACTGTACGGCCAAGCCTCAATAACTGGCGCGCCCGACTTGCGGCTACCCAGTCCGGTTCATGGGCCCATTTCCGAGATTCTAGCAAGTCCAGAACAGACTCAGATAACCCCTTTATCTCAAGGCATTGCGCCAGCAAAGAAACCGCAACAGGATCATCAGGCTGAAACTCCAGCGAGCGCTTCAGGTTATCTTCTGCAGTTGAATATTGAGCGCGCTTGATCTGCACCGATGCCAGTCCCGTCAGGGCGGCTACACTCCTAGGGTCCAGCTTTAGCGCTCCACGATAGGCCGCCTCCGCTTCGGACAATCGGTCCACGCCCTGCAACGCGTCGCCTAGCTGTACAAGCATGCTTGGATCAGTAGGACACAGCTCTGACGCGCTCCGGAAATAATCGATGCCTGTCTCGGCATCGCCGAGAATCAACTCGATAGAGGCGAGGTTCGCCAGCATGCGTCCAGAGTTCGGTTTCAACCCTACAGCCCGCTTGAAGGCTTCGTAGGCATGCTCCAAATCCTCTAGGGCCCGGCAGACATGGCCAAGGTTATTCCATGCATCCGCGGAATCTGGCAGGAGATCGACGGCACGGCGAAAAGCCTGCCTTGCCTCCTCGAGACGGCGCAAATTGTTAAGGGCTCGACCGAGTGCATTCCAGGCCGCACCCTCCTCCGGCCAAAGTCTTACCGCCTTCTCCAAGAGCGGCAGCGCTTTGTCGGCCTGTCTAGCGCCCAAAGCTGCTTTCGCTTCATCGAGAAGCGTCCAGACATCTTGACTAACCTGTGGCATGACAGTCCTGGTTCGACTACCGTGAGGACTTATCGGAGCGGATAGGAGTATCGATAGTCATCCTCCAGATCCCGGAAGTTCAAATAGCTTGTAACGACGTACTTGTCGTTGGAAATGGGTGGCCTACCAACATGCTCAAACATCCACATAGGCGGGAATATTGCCAAACGACCGGCCTTTGGAATTATGCTGCGGCCAAGTTTTGGAAACTCGGTTTCCCCTCCCACGTCGACCGTGTTGAGGTACCACAGAAACCCGACCATTCGTACACAAGTCTTATTATCGAATGCGTCAAAATGTTTGGGGAAGTGATCAGGATTTTTCGTGCGCGCGCAGTATTTTTTCAGTTTCAAGTGCTCAAATGCACGCTCCCCATTAGGCCCAAAGAGCTTACATTCCATAGCCTCGGAGTAATCCCGCAAGTAACGAGTCATATTGTCAAGGAGCAGGGCTTCGTATTGGTGCCATGCTTCAAGTCTGTTCCGGGAAATGATGTATTCAACCCAACTGTTTTGGCGTTGACGCCTAAACTGGCCCTGCGAGTCCGACTCGAATAGCTCAATAATTCTTTTGCACGTGTCCGAGCTCAGCGCACCTTCGTAAACCCGAATCATCTGGCTAAGATGAATATCACCGTCAGTCTTCATAGCCAAAATATGCAATGTGCTTCCGCAATACCGACATGTACGGCTCAAGCTGTCTTTTGTACCGACGCCACCTGCCTCTCGATCGATCATAGATCGGCTCAATTACCTGGTGATAACTGTTCGTGTTCACCGTGCCTCGTTCCTTTGCTCTCTTCGGGTAATCTAATACCGCGGGATCCCATGGAACATCTAGGAAATCCAACGTCTCTCGAATCTCTAGCGCCAGATCATCAACCAGCGCTTCGTATCTAACGGCGCGCCACTGCAATGGGAGTCGAGAAACATAAAGTCTCCATAGCCCCATAACCTTGTCGTAAAGATTGACGGTCCCGTCCATGGACAAGAAATGAGCAAACGCGTCTGAGATCGTGTAACTCTGCATAAAATTTGACAGCACGACATCGCAAGGATGCCTCTGGCAAAAAACAAATTTCGCGTCGGGGAACAAACGCCACAGAACACCAACGAAAACCGTTCGTATCGGTGCCTTGTCAACCACGATTACACTGTCGTCCCGTGGTGCGAATCGGTCCAGAACCTCATAGTACAGCGCACGCAGTTCGTCGATTTCTGTATCGCCGAGAGTCTCCAGCGACCCAGGAAAGCCTCCTTCTAAATCCCGCAGGCGTTCAATCACTGGCAGGACAGTCAGCTGCTCCTCCACTGTAGTAATTCGGGGATGGCTATCGAGCACCACGTCGAGCAAGGTCGTACCTGAACGAGGGAACCCCAATAGAAAAGCTGGCGGAGGCCTCCGCATCGGCGGTGTTGGCGGCCAGGTCGCTGGGTCGTTAGACGCGAAGAAATCCGTTAGCCGATCGATTACCCGGAGGAATTCGTCCGGTTCCGCCTTTTGAGCACGTGCCGATTTGCTTGCAGTGCTATTTGCCTCCAAAAAATGCTCGAACGCTTCTTCAACCTGATTGGCACGGTCATGCAGGTGGCCAAGCTGATATCGAAACTGCTCCGCTAATCGAGGCTCAAGAGAGTCAAGAGGAAAACGCTTGAGCCGATCTATTCCTTCCCGAATGCGGCCGGCCCGTCGATCGGCCTTGGCCGCCTCAAGGTTCAACCGTGGATCATCCGGAGCGATGGCCAAACCGGCAGCAAGCTGCGCCTCCAGATCCTGCAGACGGTTGCTTTCCTCATAAAGCGCTGCGAGCTCAGCATGTGCGCGCACAATACCAGGATCAAGTCTCAAAGCGTCGTTGAAGCGCCGTTCCGCCTGCTCTATTCTTCGCTGCTCCACAAAAACAAGCCCGAGATTGAGATACAGTGCTGGATCGGATGGATCAATCTCGATAGCTCTCTTATAGACCCTAACCGCACCATTTAGTCGCCCATCGGTGTGTAACGCGAGTCCCAAGTTCAGCAACGTCGGAATGTGGCGAGGCCTAAGCTCGCTGGCTCTCTCGAATGATTTGATACCCCCTTGGATATCGCCCTGCAACATGAGCACCGTCGCCAAATTATGGTGGGGAGACGCAGCGTTTTTATCTATCGCGATAGCGTGCTCAAATGCATCTCGGGCCTCTGCCAGCTTTCCCTGCGCGCGAAAAACGTGGCCCATGTGATCGTAGGCCTCCCAAAATTCAGGACGAATAACGGCGGCTCGCCGGAAGGCATCCACGGCCTTGGCCAACTCGCCCTTATTATTTAGCACCCGTCCAATCATGTCGTAGGCGCCGGCGAAATTCGGATCGGCATCAAGCGCCTTGAAACAGGCTTCTAAAGCATCGTCATAGCGACGGGCTTTGAGATGCACCTCAGCAAGATTGTACTGAACGACCGGGAGGTCGGACCGCAATCGTGCAGCTTGCTCGTACAATCGGGCAGCTTCGTCCAGAACTCCGCGAGCCTTGAGAATGTTGCCCAGGCTATTGATGAAAGATGCTTTCATAGGGTCGAGCGCAATCGCCTTGCGAATCAGTCGCTCGGCATCATCGAGACGGCCCTCGCGCGCGTCGATGTTCCCCAGACAGTGCAGCGCATCCGCATGATCCGGATTGCGGCTGATGACGTCGATGTAGTGGGCCTTGGCGGCTGCCAAATCGCCTTGGCTCTGGCACTGCTGCCCGAGCCGGTAGATATCAGAAATCGTAATTGTAGTAGCGTTCATTTCTGGAATTATGCGCGACCGACAAGAGTCTAATCGATTATTATCGCCCGTCCGCTATTTCGGGCAAAGGAAGCGGAGGATATTTGGCTATTTGACCGCTTTGGTAACTTCTTGAAGTTTATGTTGGAGTTCCGATGGAAGCTCACGTAAGTAGAATCATTCTCATCTCCGCAGCCATCATCGTGGGGATGGGACCTCTCGCCTTGGCCCAGGAATCTCCGGCCACAGCGACAGATTTTATGAGATGCGCGAAAATTGCAGGCGACGCGCAGCGCCTGTCCTGTTATGACCGCCTCGCGGTAGAACTGATCGAGCTTGGCTCCCAGGCCGGGACTCCGACCAGCGGGGCTTCGGCCCCCGAAGCGGCCAAAGCAGATCGTATCAACACGACCAAGGAGGTCACAGCATCGCAGTCCATCGCAGCCCATTCTGCTGCCGGTGCAGGGCCAACGCCATCTGTGTCCGCGGATACGGGCGATAGCGCCTCGGACACACTGGCATCCGACAGCCCCCCCCAAGACACTGGTGGCCGGGAGGACGGCGCAGGTAGCGCTGCGGACGACTTCGGTCGCGAAAGAGCCGAGCAACACGAACGATCAAGTCCAAATCAGATTCAGAGCCGGCACGTGGGTGAATTCACCGGCTGGGAAGGAGACACGATATTCCGCCTTGAAAATGGACAGGTCTGGCAGCAAATAGAGTCCGGTCGCATGTCCTGGCAGGCGAGCAACCCTATGATCACTATCAGACGTGGCTTTATGGGGAGTTATCAGCTATCCGTCGAGGGCGTCAACCGTAGGGTTCGGGTTAAACGGATCCAGTGACAGCCGATTATTCTCACTCCTCTAGGCCCAAGAGCGGACCCTCGGTTCGGCGCCAAAGATGCTCCTGCTCGACTAGCCCGTAAAGCCCCTCGGCTTGTGCTCGGAGGCGCACAGAAATCTCTTCCCAGTAGCTCTCATCCCGCGTTTGTTCGTTCGATTCCGCTGGGCCCAGCGCAGAGAGCCTTCCGCTCTGCAACTGCCATTTCATGCAAAAATGCCTCGCCGCATCGCGGGCAGTCTCGGCTAAAGACGCCTCGATATGATCGGTCGGAATGTCAACGCCAGAGATTATCCAGTACGCCTTGCTGCTAGCGGATTTCGGCCAGACCTTTCCTATAAAGAGTCGGTGCGGAAGGGTCCAAACCGCATGCCCCACAGCTTCCTCCTGGAATAGATCACTGTCTCGAACATGTTGCGCCATTCTTTTCAATTCGAGCTTCGTCCACTCCACGTAGTCATCCAGTTCCTGCTGAGTCTTAAATACCATTACTAATCCTTTTCGCTCGACTTGCGCAACGAATCGTCACCCTCCATGAGCTTGAACTGAGCCAGCGGCGGAACTCGCGGTGGCTGATACACATCCGCCCCGCTTTCCCACGGCCTGGGCGCAGGTTCACCATTTCGGTAGTGCGCCATTGCGTTCTGCATCCACTCCAATCGTGACTGCTGATGTTGCTTAAGCCCCTCGAAAATTGCCTGCGCCTGAAAGTCTACCGCGTCTTGATATTTCCCATTAGCCGCGGCGGCCATGGCGAGCGTTTCGGCCGTTTCCATGGCGGGATTTTCAGCGTACATCGCCTGCGCCGCAGCCAGAGCCTGTTTCTTCTGGTCGTCGGTAACGTTACTGCAGGTGGACAGAGCCCGAGTCGCAGCCGTTGTCACTCGCGGGCTCCTCTGTGCGAGTCGGTAAGCTGCCAAGAGCACCGGAACGGCATCCTCACACTGCCCAGCCGCGAGCCAAGCCATCCCCAGCCGATAGATCAGTTCGGCATTCTCCTGCTGCGACTGGGCAATTTGCGCATAATTACCCGCAGCATCTTGATACTCGCCAGCCCGCATAAGGGAGTTGGCCAGTTGGAAACGAGGCTCTAAGAGCCCGGGCTCGGTTTCCAGGGCTCTTTCGTAGTAGTTTCGAGCCTCTGCATCCTCTCCTCTCTGTTCCAGCAACGTACCGAAGAAATAATTGGCGATCGCGTTCCCTGGTTCGAGACCCAGCACTCGGGAGAAGCTCTCCAATGCCTGCTCCGGCTCAGCGGAGAAAGCTTGCAGTTGTCCGAGCCTTAATAATGCATTGATATCGAAGGGCGCCACGCTGACGGCAACCTTGTAGAAACCGATAGCTGCCTGGAGGTCACCCTCACTTTCGGCAGCGGCGGCTCGCCGCAAATAATGTTGGGCTCCGCGAATATGGCTATGGACAATACCTAGAAGAGGATCCACGATCACGGGTCGCCTCTCGCCGGCCTGGGCCAACTCCTCCCTGGCCCTCTCGGCCTCTCCCAGTGCGCGGTATGCCATGCCCAGGCGGTAGTGGAGCACGTCTGCCTCGGGTTCGATGCTCATAGCCTTCTCAAAATAGTTGATGGCCTCTTTGTATTGCTGTCTCTGGAAAGCAACACGACCCAATCCTGTGAGCGCAGCCGCATTGTTTTCATCGGCGCGAACTACAACCATGAAAGCGGCCTCAGCCTCATCAAATCGGTTCAGTTCCATGAATACCCTCCCCAGCCGTATGTAGCCGGGAAGATAAGCCGGATCGAGTTGGAGAGCCGCACGATAACTCTCCACGGAATTATCCAAGAAGCCCGTCTCCTCATAATGGACGGCTAGCAAATAGGGCCATCTTGGATTCTTAGGATCAAGGGAGTTGGCATTGCGAAAACAAGCACCCGCTGCCTCCTGCTGCTGGTGCGCTAAATAGTTGATGCCCATCCGGCCGTAAGCCACCCCGAGGTTACTCCCTTGGAGCTTCGCGCGCTGCCCCCTAAAGTACTCGACCGCGGGCCGAAGGGCATCGCGCACTTCCGGCTTAAGTTCATCTAAATCGGGATGGGGCACGAGCTCAACATCCGCCATCCCTTGGGCAGCAGCACGCCCTGTAACGACAGTCAGCAGAAGTAAAAGAATCAGGGGGGCGCGAGCGTCTGCGGACATCATGTCTTCATTCCCGCCGTATATGCTGGTCCCGGCTCTGTTTGTGTAAATTGAGAAAGATCATGATCACTACTCTTGACGGATCTCGTGATATCGACCGACTTCGATGCTGTCGATCCGCTGCTCGGACCCGTCCGGCCAGATGACGTTTAGGCCAATAGTCCGCGGAGGACCATCTCCTAGACCAAAGATGATCCGCGTATCATTGGACGAAGCATAGCTGCCGTCCGCTCGGACCCGGCGCCATAGGGTCGGCTTCCTCTCAAGCCCCACTCTTGCGCCCAAGGCGTCACGGCTACCATCGGCCACCAGGAGACGGAATCCGACCCAACCAAACGAGGATCCGACCTGATTTAGGAGCACCTGCGCCGGCCCCGCATTGTTCCCAATGATCACGTCCGTATCTCCGTCATTGTCTAGGTCCCCGAAGGCGGCTGCCCGACTCACGAGGGAAGACTCGAACGCCGCTCCAGCTCTCCCGGTAACTTCCTCATATCGGCCATTGCCAAGATTTCTGAAGAGCTGATTCGGCTGATGAATGGGATAGGGGTCTCCCGACTCAACAAGAGCCTGGATCTTTTTCACCGCTCCGTTGACAGCCAGGAGGTCTAGCCAGCTGTCGTTGTCATAGTCGATCCAGGCTGTGCCGAAGCCCGTGTATTTGAAGCTGGGATTCGCTAGCCCCATCGCCACGGTTTGGTCTTCGAACCATCCCTGCCCATCGTTGATATATAGAGTGTTGGTTTCTTCGGTAAGGTGGGTCATGAAAAGATCTTCGTCGCCGTCACCGTCAAAATCTCCGGCATCCACACCCATACTTGCCTCCGCCATACCATCCCTGTTGACAGCTACCCCGGCAAGCAGCGCCTCATTAGTAAACCCACCTTTCCTATTATTTATCCACAGAGCGTTCGAGACACCGTCGTTTGCCACATAAATGTCAGGCCAACGATCTCCGTTGAAATCGGCAGTCACGACGCCTAACGCGCCCCCGCGGGCTTTGCGGATGCCGGCAATTTCACTCACGTCCTCGAAAGTGCCGTCACCCCGGTTGCGGAAGAGTGAATCGACATCACCCGCCCCCTTCAGAGGGCCACAGTAGTCTTTCTCACGCGTGGCCAAACGGCACACGCGCCGGTCCGTTTCAATGCTATGTTTGAAGTAGTTGCCCACAAACAAATCGAGCCAGCCGTCCCTGTCATAATCTAGCCAGGCGGCACTCACGCCCCATCGTGGTTCGGCTAGACCTGCCTTCGTTGTGGCGTCCTCGAAAGTGCCGTCGCCTTTGTTGCGCCAGAGCTGGTTGACCTTGTAATTCGTGACGTAAATATCCACGTGACCGTCATTATCATAATCAGCCGCAGCGACGCCCATCGCGTATCCAGGCGCTTTTATGCCTGCTGACTCGGTGACGTCGGTGAATCGAAGCTCGCCTGTCTCTAGGTCATTGCGAAAAAGCCGGTCTGTCATCGGGATAGGATATTTTGGTGGAAAGGTTGCTTCGGAAACAGGGAACTCCCCCAGCATGTGTCCCTGCCCGAAGTACACATCCAGATCACCATCGCTATCGAAATCGAACAGCCCCACGCCGCCGCCAAGGGATTCGGGGAAGTAGAGTTGACCACTCATACCATTGAAGTGCTCGAAAACAAGTCCGGTAGCTTCAGTAGCATCTTCGAAAATCTGGCCCATCGCCTCACCGGACAAAATGAAAAGTACAAGCAGTATCACCGCTCTTCGCAACATTGAGCAGTAGCGCTTTGCGGCATTGACAGCTGGCTGCAGTAAGCACACGACTTTTGTTGGCCTCATCTACGGACAGAATGAAAATTGGCGGGCAAGAATATCATGCTCGTAGATCGGGAAGGCGGTTAGCGACGACGAATCGTGATTTCTTGATCTACGCTAATTCCCTGAACCTCTTGGCTGACGCCGTCGGGCCAGATGACCTCCAGACCGACCGGACCGCTTCCGGTGCCCAGGCCATAGGTGAGGGTGAGCTCCGTCTGCGAAAGATAGCTC
>Ga0209536_100006326_pt1 | contig 18143 bp, 12 predicted proteins | sample DeeMarSeWOR28_12_FD_187461 | JGI IMG/M metagenome (GOLD analysis project Ga0209536, IMG submission 187461) | Marine sediment microbial communities from White Oak River estuary, North Carolina - WOR-2-8_12 (SPAdes) (version 2) | ecosystem: Environmental > Aquatic > Marine > Intertidal zone >... | reverse complement strand
AGCCGCCGCCCCATTGCTCGATGAGGACGGCTATCGGCTCTGGTTGCGCTATGCACCCCCCGGCAAGTCTGTGAATCAATACCTCCAGCTGATTCAGTTGCTTGTGGTGCAAGGTGATTCGGCAACAACCCGAATCATTGGACAGGAACTGAGCTCAGCACTCAACATGATGCTCGGCTCTTCTTTGCCGGCATCCAGAGCATGGACACGAAAGCCTGCGCTCATTGTCGGAACTCCGGCGACTTCGGAGTTAATACGTGGGCTGAAGTGGGAGGGCGATCTGACCGAAACCGGATCGGAGGGATTTATCATCCGTTCGACCAGGATGGAAGATCAGCCGGTAACGGTCATTGCATCCGCAGGTGAAATTGGCGCCCTTTACGGAGCGTTCCACTTCCTTCGATTGCTACAAACCGGACGGTCGATTCAGCAGCTCTCCATCATCGAAAGCCCCAGGGTGAAGCTGCGTCTGCTCAATCATTGGGACAATCTCGATGGTTCCGTTGAACGCGGTTACGCCGGTCGTTCCCTATGGCAGTGGAGTGAACTGCCCGGCAAGCTTGACTCGCGCTATACCGACTACGCTCGTGTCAACGCGTCTGTAGGGATCAACGGCGCGGTGATCAACAATGTGAATGCCGATGTTCGCATCCTTGCGGGAGAGTATCTGCAGAAGGTTGCAGCGTTGGCAAACCTGTGGAGGCCTTATGGCATCCGCGTTTACCTGTCGGCGAATTTCGCCGCGCCGATTCGGCTCGGTGGATTGCCTACGGCAGACCCGCTTTCACCGGCCGTGGTGGATTGGTGGAAAGCCAAGGCGGATGAAATCTACGGGCTCATCCCTGACTTCGGTGGATTTCTCGTGAAGGCGAATTCCGAAGGGCAGCCCGGGCCCAAGGATTACGACCGCACTCATGCCGAAGGCGCCAACATGCTCGCCGATGCGCTCGCGCCGCACAGCGGCACAGTCATCTGGCGTGCCTTTGTGTATGACGAAGAGGTGGATCCGGATCGAGCCAAGCGCGCCTACATCGAGTTTACAAGGCTGGACGGCCAATTCCGTCCCAACGCCGTAGTGCAGGTGAAGAACGGGCCGATTGATTTTCAGCCGCGCGAACCGTTTCATCCTCTTTTTGGCGGCATGAAACAGACACCGGTGTTGGCTGAGCTTCAGGCAACCCAGGAATATCTCGGCCAGGCAAAGCACCTCGTCTATCACGGCACGATGTGGAAAGAGTTTCTGGACTCCGAGACATTTGCCAAAGGAGTCGGCTCGACCGTAGGGAAGGTTCTCGAAGGCGCAGTTCATCCTTACAAAATCACCGGCATCGTTTCGGTGACCAATCCCGGACTGGATACGAACTGGTGCGGTCACCACTTTTCACAGGCGAACTGGTACGCCTTCGGGCGGCTGGCGTGGAACCATCAATTGTCAGCCGAACAGATTGCCGAGGAATGGGTGCGCATGACGTTCACAAATGACGACAACGCCTTCGATACGATCCGCGACATGATGATGTCCTCTTGGGAGACATTCGTCAGCTACACCATGCCTCTAGGGCTGCATCACTTGATTGGAGGTGATCACTACGCGCCTATGCCCGAAAACGCCCGGGCGCGGCGCAGTGACTGGACGGCATTCTATTACCACCGTGCCTCTGCCGATGGCATCGGGGTCGACCGCAGCAAACGCGGCAACAGGGCTGTGGAGCAGTACTTCCCGCCCCTCTGCGACCTGTTTAGCGACCCGGCCACATGTCCGGAGAAATTCCTCCTCTGGTTTCATCGGTGCGCCTGGGATTATGAGATGAAATCGGGCCGGACGCTTTGGAGGGAGCTCTGTGAGATATATTACAGGGGCGCAGGGCAGGCGGCGGATCTTCGGACCGCGTGGCAATCACTCAGTGGCAGGATCGATCCTCAACGACACAAGGAAGTGGCCGACAGGTTGGAGATTCAGGTGACAGATTCCGCCAAGTGGCGTGACCACATCCTTCAGTACTTTCAGTCATTCAGCGGAATGCCGATTTCACCACCGTAATTCATAAAGTGCCTGTCTGCAGATCGGATTGTGTTCATATGGAGAGGTTGGTGATAACATAACCAATTTGTTCAAATAATTTTTAAACCGCTTGATTTTGCTGTAAAATTTCAGCTTTAAAAGGCTGGGGCGTATTGAAGCCGCTGAGAGTTGTATTCACGATAAATGAGACGCCGATTGTCAGAACATTGCTATGGGTTTAAAACGGCTCACAGCTTTAAGCAGTTTTTTCGTAAATACTGAAATATGCGAGGAGATGGTTCATGAGTAATAAAACTCCGCCCGAAAGAAAAACCCTGACCGGAGCTCCGATAAATCCTTTGCCGACCGAATTACCCTACAGCACTATTTCCCTTTGTCCCGAATGTACAGCAAAGGTGGATGCTCAGGTGCTCGAGAAAGAGGGCAAGATTGTTATGGAGAAGAACTGCCCCGAACACGGTTTCTTCAGGGACGTCATTTTCTCGGATGCCGAATTTTACCATCGCTCGATGGCCTGGAACCGTGACGTAGGTTGTGGTGTATCGAATCCCGTTGTGCAGGACGCCAAATCTTGCCCGGACGATTGTGGAATGTGCAACCTGCATACCAGCCACACTGTGCTGGCCAATGTAGACCTGACCAACCGCTGCAATCTTGCATGCCCGATCTGTTTTGCCAATGCAAATGTCCAGGATTACATCTATGAACCGTCTTTCGAACAGGTGGTTCAGATGTTGCAGACGCTTCGCGATTCCCGCCCTGTTTCCGGACGCGTTGTTCAGTTTTCCGGTGGTGAGCCCACGCTTCACCCCGACTGGTTCCGGATCCTGACAAAGGCGAACGAAATGGGATTTTCCCATGTACAGTGCGCCACGAACGGCCTCAAATTCGCCGAAGACTCGTTTGCGGAAAGGTCGAGGGAAGCCGGTCTGCACACTCTTTACCTCCAGTTCGATGGAGTGGATCCTGGTCTGTATGAAAAAATCCGCGGCCGGAAAGACCTGCTGGACATAAAGATGAAAGCCATTGAGAATGTTCAAAAGGCCGGCCTCAAGATCGTTTACGTCCCGACCATAGTCGGAGGCTTCAATGACGATCAAGTTCCGAAGATCGTCCAGTTCGCCCTCGACACCATCGACGTCTGTTCCGGGATCAGCTTTCAGCCCGTGTCGATTACCGGTCGAATTGACGAAGCGGAACGCGAGAAGATGCGCTTCACTCTGTCCGATCTGGCAAACGGTGTCAACAAACTCGGCTACACGACCAAGGAAGACTGGTTTCCTCTATCCTGTACAACCCCGATTACCGAGCTGATCCAGGCGTTGAGGAACGAGCCCAACGTCATGGTCTCCTGCCATCCCCTCTGCGGCCTGGGAACCTATTTCTTTGTGGATAAAAACAGGAAGCCCACACCCGTTACCCGTTTCCTCAATATCAAAGGGCTGTTCGACGATATCCAGAAGCAAGCGGACAAGCTCAAGAACAAGACAACATTCAAGTCCTTGTACAGCAACTTAAGCAAGTTCACTCTGTTTAGCAGCGCCAACAGGCATTTCGACCAGAGCAAAGCGCCTGAAGGACTGACACTGACGAAACTGGGGCAGACCATCGAGGGGCTGCTCGACAAGAAAGCCGGGCGCGGTAAAAATGACGGTACTTACACATACAAGACCCTCATGGTGGCCGGTATGCATTTCATGGATTCGTATAACTACGACGTTGAGCGCGTCAAGCGCTGTGTCATCCACTATTCAGCACCTGACGGTCGCCTCTACCCGTTCTGCGCCTATAACTCTGGCCTGGTTTTCCGCGATGGTATTGAGCGGCAGTATTCTGTGTCCAAAGCGGAATACAACCATCAGAACAGGGTAGAGAAAGTGGGTTAATAGCAAAGGAGACAAAGTGTTCGAAGTTACAGAAAAGGCAAGCGCCATGATAAAGGATTTCCTGAAGGACAGGGAAGAGTTACCGGCCATCCGGTTGATGCTGACGCAGGGCGGGTGATCGGGTCCCGCACTGGGTTTGGCTCTGGATGAGCCGAGAGACGATGATGAATCTTTTGATGATCGGGGAATAACTTTCGTGGTGGAAAAAGAGATTTACGAAAAAATAAAACCCGTAACTATAGATTATGTGACCTCACAAACCGGGGAGGGCTTCCAAATTTCCTCCAGTTTGCCGAAGCCGGAAAACGCCTGCGGCAGTTGCTCATGTTAAGATGGATACGGAATTTGAAAAGCCGGCACTTTCTTCAAGTTGCCGGCTTTTTTATTGAAAATCCTCTTCTTAAAAACGCCCGTTTCAGCCTCAATTCCGAAGTTAAGAGATGAATAAATGTCATACCCTACCGGAATTGAGTTTCGCCTCAATCCCGGAATTAAGAGATGAATAAATGTCATGCCCTACCGGAATTGAGTTTCGCCTCAATTCCGAAGCTCAGGGATGAATAAATGCTGTTTCCATTATCGATCAACAGTACAAATACTGCCCTGAACTTCAACAAAGTTGGATTTCCACATTCTAACTTGTTGTTATATAAAGAGATCAACTTTTTCACGAGTCTCAATCTCGGAATTGAGTTTCGCCTCAATCCCGGAGTTAGGAGATGAATTTATATCATCAGAAGAGGAGTTCGTGAAAGAGGTATTGCGAAGCCTGGCGCCTTATGGCCGGGATGGGGTGATCGCTTTTAAAAAATGGTTGCAACTTTTTGAATTATGTTGATTCAGGCTTATTTCTATAAAAGCGCCTCAATCCCGGAATAATCGTTCTGCCGTTAATTCGATTCAGATCCAGACTGAAAAAAATATAGACAGGTAAATTTAGTCTTGCATTAAGTATTAATCAAGTTTATGATTGCCTTGGTTACATTAGTAGCCGGCCTTGCGCTTTCGATTGTATCCGACTTTACGACTCTGGTAAGGATTGCGCCTATGAGCGATTCCATCACTCCTAATGTGATATATGAATTCCTCAGTGCAGCGCGCGTCTTTGCCAAAGCTGTGCGCGATGTAATAGAAGGAGCAGTTCTGGAAGGAGTCGCTGGCACTAAATTGAGCCTTACTCAACTCAAATTGCTCTACCTGGTTGCCCATTCTGACTCAGTGACAATCGGTGAAGCGGCTCTCTTTCTTGGAGTGAGCAGTCCGGCAGCAAGCAAGACCGTGGAAAAGCTGGTGCGTCGCAGATTGCTTCGGAGAAGCGATACCCAAAGAGACAGGCGATCCAGTAATTTATCGCTGACCGAGTCGGGCCGCCGTCTGCTACAGAGTTACGAGGAAGCAAGAAACCAAAAGGCCGTTGAGATTTTTTCACAATATTCGCCCGATGTACTTCGGCATACTGCCGAGCTTCTGGATAACCTGGCTTGTAGTATTGCCAGTCAACGATCCGACAAGCCAAAAGATGATCTATGCATGCAATGCGAGATTTATTATCGCGAAAATTGCAGATTTGGACAGTTTGGCGCGCGCAAATGTTTTTATCAACTTCACCGGAAAGACCAACAGGATCCATCCGTAGCCAATACGGGCAGATCCGATAATGAAAAGGAGGAGGCCTAATGCCGAGTTTTGTATATCCCGAGAAGTGCGATGGATGCAAAGCGCTGGACAAGACTGCTTGCCAGCATATTTGCCCGAACGATCTAATGGTATTAGAAAAAGAGCAGATGAAGGCCTACAACCAGGACCCATCAATGTGCTGGGAATGCTATAATTGCGTTAAAATTTGCCCCACTCAGGCCGTTGAGGTCCGCGGGTATGCAGACTTTGTGCCCATGGGTGCTTCTGTCGTACCCATGCGTTCAACAGATAACATCATGTGGACGGTAACTTTCCGCAACGGTTCCATCAAGCGGTTCAAATTCCCCATCCGCACCACACCGGAAGGCGAAGCCGTTCCAGACGGCGGTTACGCTGTTCACGACGATCTGAATAGTCAAGCGTTGGCCACAGAGCCGGAATCGCTTGGGTTGCCCGAAGTTGAAACGTTAAAAGGATAGGAGGAGAGGACTCATATGGCGAACTTTGAAAATGTTGTAGTTGAAACCGATCTGCTTATCCTGGGAGGCGGCATGTCCGCCTGCGGTGCGGCTGTTGAAGCTGCGCACTGGGCAAAGCAGCAGGGATTGAAAGTTACCCTTGTGGATAAGGCAGCTGTAGACCGCTCCGGCGCTGTTGCAATGGGCCTTTCCGCAATCAACCAGTATGTAGGCCTGAAAGATGGCGAGAATACACTGAAGGACTATGTCGACTATGTTCGGAACGATCTGATGGGCATAGCTCGGGAAGATCTTGTAGCGGACATTGCACGTCACGTGGATTCTTCCGTACATCTTTTCGAGAAGTGGGGACTGCCCATCTGGAAGGATGAAGAGGGCAAGTATGTCCATGAAGGCCGCTGGCAGTTGATGATCAACGGCGAATCCTACAAAGTGATCGTAGGTGAAGCTGCTAAGAACGCTCTGCTGCAGAGTGGAGTAGGAGAAATTTACGAACGGGTTTTCATCGTTGAGCCGCTGATGGACGGTGATCGTGTTGCGGGCGCTGTTGGATTCTCTGTTCGCGAGAACAAGTTCTATATCTTCAAGGCAAAGGCCGTTGTGCTTGGCATGGGCGGCGCGGTCCACGTATTCAAACCGAGAAGTTCTGGTGAAGGCGTCGGGCGTGCCTGGTATCCACCATGGAATTCCGGTTCTTCCGCCTACTTCACCCTTAAAGCCGGTGCCGAGATGACGTGCCAGGAAGTGCGCTTCATTCCCGTTCGGTTTAAGGATGCCTATGGGCCGGTTGGTGCATGGTTCCTGCTCTTTAAATCGCGCGCAACCAACGCCATGGGCGGCGACTATATGGTGGAGCGCAAGCCCGAACTGGAAAACTGGGCGCCTTACGGCAAGGTGAAACCGATCCCGGCAAACCTGCGCAACTACCTCGGGATGTTGGATGTCATGGAAGGCAAGGGCCCGATCTATATGCGTACTGAAGAAGCCATGCAGAAGATTGCCGACCAGTACAAAGACGATCCCAAGGCGTATAAGAAGAAAACCAAAGAGCTTGAATCCGAAGCCTGGGAAGATTTCCTGGATATGACCATATCGCAGGCAATTCTGTGGGCGGCTACCAACGTCCAGCCCGAAGAAAAGAGCTCTGAAATCGCAGCCGCCGAGCCCTACTTCATCGGATCGCATTCCGGTGCTTCCGGAGCGTGGGTGAGTGGTCCTGAAGATTTACAGTCGAATGAAAGCAAAGGCGACTACTTCTGGGGCTACAAGGGGATGTCCACGATCAAAGGACTCTTCTGTGCGGGTGACGCTTCCGGCGCATCGAGCCATAAGTTCTCATCCGGCTCCCACGCGGAAGGTCGTATCGCGGGTAAAGCAGCTGTTAAGTTTATTACCGAAAACAACACTCAACCCAAAGTCGACATGGCTGAATGCGAATCTTTAAAGGCGAAGATTCTGCAGCCTCTTGACACGTTTGAGCAATTCAAGGGTGCGACCACGACTCCGGAAGTCAATCCCAATTACATTCAACCGAAAATGTTCATGTTCCGGCTCCAGAAAATCATGGATGAATATGCGGCAGGAGTGTCGGCCCAGTTCATCACAAACGAATCCCAGCTCAATAGAGCGCTCGAACTGCTGGCTCTTTTGAAAGAGGATTCGGAGAAGCTGGCTGCTAAGGATTTGCATGAACTGATGCGTTGTTGGGAAAATGTGCAGCGCATGTGGCAGGCGGAAGCGCACGTTCGCACGATACTGTACCGGCAGGAAACACGCTGGCCCGGTTATTATTTCCGTGCGGATATGCCAAAGATGGACGAAGAAAAATGGCGCGTATTCGCCAACTGCAAATACGATCCCAAGTCTGGCGAATGGGAAATGATCTCTCGTCCGATTTACCAGATCTTTAAATAGATACATTCCCGGTTTAATACCCGGGTATTAGTTCTCAAACGGGGGGTCCCAGTATGCCTTGGCTGGGATCCCCCGTTGCAGAAACAGCCCAGAAACAGCTTGAATAATGCTACCAATTTGCCCACATTGTTCGAACCAGATGGTCCGCTGGGCTAACCCGCAACAGAGCACGTGGGGCGGGGATTATCAGTTTGTCTGTTTTAATGACGACTGCCCCTATTTTGTGCGGGGATGGGAATGGATGAAAAACCATTATAATGCGACTGCTTCCTATCGCTATCGGATCGATCCAACAACCGGAGCTGCAGGGCCGCTTCCGGTCTGGTCCAGAGACGCCCTGAAGAGCAGTATCCTGCCGGAGCAAGACGATGACGGAAAATAGTGCAAGCCCGGAATCGATCATTCGCGATTATCCGAGGCTGACCCTTGAAGACAGTTTCTCCTTCCAATGCTATCAATCGCTCGAGTGTTTCACGCGTTGCTGCAACGACGTTACCATAGTTCTTACACCCTATGATGTCATCCGTATGAAGCAGGCGCTACATGTGGACTCTTCGGAATTTCTTGAAAAGTATACGATTTCTCCTTTTTCCAAAGATCAGAAAATTCCTGTTGTAATACTGAAGATGGATACTGAAACCAAGGATTGTTCCTTCGTTTCAAAAGAAGACGGCTGCAGTATATACGCCAATCGTCCGTGGGCCTGCCGCATGTATCCGCTGGGTATGGCAGAACCGGACAATCCCACTCCTTCGGATCGAAGCTTCCATTTCCTGTTGCGTGAAGATATATGCCTCGGACACGAAGCCGACCGCGAGATAAAGGTCTCTGAATGGATTTCGGAGCAGGGCATCGAGGAATATGATGTTTACGGAGCTTCTTTCAAGGATCTTATGCTTCACCCCTTCTGGAACGAAAATAACTCACTTACGCCTGAGCAGATCGATATGTACTACATGGCATGCTACGATCTGGACCGTTTCCGGCGTTTTGTTTTTCAAACGCGCTTCTTTCAACTGTTCGATATCGACGAAAACAGGATTGAGGCGATGCGCAAAAATGACTTGGAGTTGTCGGATTTCGCTATGCAATGGCTGCGATTCAGCCTTTTTCATGAGAAATCCATGAAAATCAAACCTTCCGCTATTGAGGCGATGCGCGGAAATGTTGAAAAAGCGGGGCAAAGTAAAAATGGATGAGAATGCCAAACCGGTCCTCGTAATCGGAGGCGGCATCGCAGGAATAACCAGCGCACTTGAAGCAGCCGAGGCCGGATGCCGTGTCGTCCTGATTGAAAAATCTCCTTACCTGGGCGGACGGGTGGCCCGCATGTTTCGGTATTTTCCGAAACTCTGCCCTCCTACATGCGGACTTGAAATCAATTACAAGCGTATTAAGAATAATCCCAGGATCACAATACTCACACTGGCTGAGCTGGAAAACCTTTCAGGAAAACCGGGAGACTACGAAGCAACTATCAAGATTTCTCCCAGATTTATCAAGGAAACCTGCACAGCCTGCGATGCCTGTGCTCAGGCCTGTCCTTCAGAAAGACCGGATGAATTTAATTACAACCTTTGTAAGACAAAAGCTGTTTACATTTCCAGCAGTATGGCGTTCCCTGCCCAATATGCGATCGACCGGATCGCCTGCCAGACCGATTGCCACGCTTGTGCGGATGCCTGTTTATACGACGCGGTAGACCTGGGCGAGAAAGAAGAGATCAGAACAATCAGGGCTGCTGCAGTAATTGCCGCCACCGGCTGGGCTCCTTACGATGCATCCAAAATCGACAACCTGGGTTACGGAAATTGCAGGAATGTGGTTACGAATGTGATATTGGAACGCATGGCAGCCTTGGACGGTCCGACTCAAGGCAAAATCGTACGGCCTTCAGACTCTAAAGAACCGCGTTCGGTTGCATTTGTGCAGTGTGCCGGCTCCAGGGACGACAACTATCTGCCTTATTGTTCCGCGGTTTGCTGCGGGGCGTCTTTTAAACAGGCAACCTATATCAGGGACCTTTATCCCGATGCGCATATTACCGTTTTTTATATCGATCGCAGGATGCCTGGTCGTCTTGAAGATTTCCTTTCCCAGGTCTCCTCGGACGAAAAATTAGAGTTGAACAAAGGAAAAGTGGCAAAAATCGAAGAGGATCCGGCAACCGGCAATCTGCTTGTCACAGCGGAAGACATGGATAGTGGAAACAGATTCGAGCATACCTTCGACCTGGTGGTTCTTGCAACAGGGATTGTTCCTCAAACGGAGGGGTTGCCGGCCGGCTTTGAGCCGGACGAATTCCATTTCATCAATACTGGTTCGGAAAAGCCTGGCTTGTACGCCGCCGGATGTTTGCGGCGCCCTGGGGAAGTCTCCACTTCGCTTCAAGACGCTACCGGTGCAGCGCTCAAGGCTTTTCAGTGCGCCGTGAGGAGTGCTCGTCATGGATAAGAAACTCGGCGTCTATATCTGCAGCGGGTGTTCGATCGGGGAATCTCTGGATACCGAGAGTTTGGCGAAAACAGCCACTCGCGATGGAAATGCAGCCGTTTGCCAGGTTCATCCTTTTCTCTGCGGTCCGGAAGGTGTCGAGATGATCCGGAAGGATCTGGAAAGCGACACCATCGATTCTGTTACAATTGCAGCCTGCTCGCCTCGGATGAAGACAGATGCTTTTAACTTCGGCCCATATACAATCCTTGAGAGAGTCAATCTTCGGGAACATGTAGTCTGGTGTCACAAGGCTAATGATGAAGACACACAGATGTTGGCAAACGATTACGTGTTGATGGGAATGGCCAAGGCCAAAAAAATGGGGAAATTGGAGCCGGTTTCGGAGTCGATTTCCAAGAGGATACTTGTGGTTGGAGGAGGGTTGGCGGGTATGACAGCCGCTCTAGAATCGGCTGAAGCAGGATACCCCGTGGTTTTAGTCGAAAGGCAGGCAGAGCTAGGCGGTTTTGTAGCCAAGCTTAAGCAACGGTTCCCCAGTCGGGCTCCCTATACGACTCCTATCAGCGACGGAATCGCTGATAAGATGCACGCGGTTCAATATCATCCCCAGATTCAGGTTTTTACATCCGCATACATTGAGAAAATTGAAGGACAGCCCGGCATGTTCAATGTCGAGGTAGAGTCGAACGGGATTAAGACTTCCGTCCAGGTCGGATCCATCATCCAGGCTACGGGCTGGAAACCATATGACGCCTCAAAGCTCGGCCATCTAGGTTACGGTACAAATCCCAACATCATCTCCAATGTAGAGTTTGAAGAAATGGCCGCAAGGGGTCCGATTTTCCGTCCTTCGGACGGAAAGCCCGTCCAGAATGTGTTGTTCATACAGTGCGCGGGATCCCGGGATAAGGACCATCTGCCGTACTGCTCTTCAGTATGCTGCATGGCGACACTCAAACAGGCGTCCTATATCCGTGAGCAAAATCCGGATGCCAAGGTATACATCATTTATAAAGATATACGGACTCCCGGACAGTATGAAAAATATTACCGTACCGCCCAGGAGGATCCCCTGACTTTCTTCACCAAGGGTGAAGTGGTGTCCGTAGAAACAAAACCTCCGATTGAGCTCGCAGCCACGGTAACGGACACCCTCCTTGGTGGGGATATCATCATTCAGGCGGATTTGATCGTCCTCGCCACCGGAATGGTCCCCAACAGCGCCGACGGAGAGGCCATTCGCGCCCTGGAAGACGCCGAACTGAAGGTGCTCAAGGGTGAATCGGCAACTCAGAGAGCAGAAGCAGCCAAAAAGGTCGAAGAACTCAAATCTCACAAAGGCACCGAAATCTTAAATCTCACCTATCGACAGGGACCCGACCTGCCGGCGCTTCGCTATGGATTTCCGGATTCGCACTTTGTTTGTTTCCCCTATGAAACGCGCCGAACGGGAATTTATGCCGCCGGCGCCGTGCGGGCCCCCATGGATTCGACCCACGCAGAAGAAGATGCGCTGGGTGCGACGATGAAGTCGATCCAGAGCGTGGAACTCGCCGCTCAAGGTCAGGCGGTGCATCCACGGGCCGGCGACATGTCCTTCCCCGACTTCTTTCTCCAGAGATGCACCCAGTGCAAACGCTGTACGGAAGAATGCCCGTTCGGCACCCTGGACGAAGATGAAAAAGGCACACCGAAACCCAATCCATACCGCTGCCGCCGCTGCGGCGTCTGCATGGGCGCCTGCCCCGAGCGTATCGTTTCTTTCAAGAATTATTCGGTGGATATGATCGCCTCGATGATCAAGGCTATCGAAGTCCCCGATGAGGAAGAAGAGAGGCCGCGAGTTCTGATATTCATGTGCGAGAACGACGCTTACCCGGCCCTTGACATTGCCGGGCTGCAGCGCCTGCAGTATGATGCCAGCGTGCGGGTGATTCCTCTACGATGTCTGGGCTCGATGAATATCGTATGGATTGCCGACGCGCTGTCGCGTGGTTTTGACGGGATTATGCTTATAGGCTGCAAGTACGGTGATGATTACCAGTGTCATTACATTAAGGGCAGCGAACTGGCCGACCGGCGCATGGAGAACGTTAAAGAAACGCTCGAGCGCCTGCAGCTGGAATCGGAGCGCCTGCAGCTGACGCAGCTTTCCATCAATGAAAGCGGGAAACTGACCACGCTGATCAACGATTTCGTGGGGCAGTTGCGCGAAATAGGACCCAATCCCTACAAGGGAATGTAGTAAACGACGAGTGGAAGTTAGCTTGAAAAAATAATAAATTTCAGGAGAAAACATGGCCGACAACGGAAATAGAAAAACCGAACTGCTCGACCAGCTCGAAAGCGGGCCGTGGCCGAGTTTTGTAAAAGAGATCAAGAAGGCCAAAGAAACTAGTCCAGCATGTGACGATCTTCTTGGACAGCTTGAACTCTCTTACAATCAGAAAGTAGGACATTGGAAGCACGGCGGCATTGTGGGGGTCATGGGATACGGCGGAGGTGTTATTGGCCGTTACAGTGATGTTCCCGAACAGTTCCCTAATGTAGCCCACTTCCATACGATGCGTATCAACATGCCTTCCGGGTGGTTTTACACAAGCGAGGCTCTGCGAACCCTGTGTGGTATCTGGGAACGTCACGGTTCAGGATTGACCAACATGCACGGATCCACCGGAGACATTATTTTCCTGGGAACCAAGACGGATGAGTTGGAACCGACCTTTGCGGAACTGACGGCAGCCGGATTCGACCTGGGAGGATCCGGATCGTGTATGCGAACCCCCTCGGCCTGTGTAGGCCAGGCACGATGTGAATGGGCGAACTACGACACGATGAAGTTGTGCGACCAAATTACGCGCGAATATCAGGATGAGCTTCATCGTCCTCCCTTCCCGTATAAGTTCAAGGTCAAATGTTCCGGCTGTTCCAACGATTGCGTTGCCGCCATCGCACGCGCGGATCTTTCCATTATCGGTACCTGGAAAGACGATATCCAGCAGGATGATGCTGCTGTAGCTGAATATGCAGCCAATGGAATCGATATTCAGAAAGATGTTTGTGACCAATGCCCCACGAAGTGCATCGACTGGGACGGCTCCAAACTTATAATCAACAATAGAGAATGCGTGCACTGCATGCACTGTATCAACGTGATGCCGAAAGCACTCCGGCCCGGTAAGGAAAAAGGCGCAGCCTTTCTTCTCGGCTCCAAAGCCCCGATCCTTCAGGGCGCACTGCTCTCTTCGGTTTTGGTGCCTTTCGTGCCGGCAGATGAGATTCTTGAGACTGTCAAAGAGCTCATCAGCCGTGTTTGGGATTTCTGGGATGAATACGGCAACAACCGCGAACGGGTCGGCGAACTGATCCAACGCGTCGGAATGGCGAACTTCCTCGACGCCATCGGGCTCGACCCGATTCCGGAAATGATAAGTGCTCCGAGAGATAACCCATACATATTCTTCAAGGAAGAGGAAGAGGAATAGGCAAGCAAACGAAAAGGAGATAAGAATATGGTTGACATGAGTAAAAGAATTACCGATATTGGGCCGCCGAATTACGAGCAGTTCCTTCATCCCGTAATCAAGAAGAATTACGGACAGTGGAAATATCATGAATCCATGGGACCCGGCCTTCTCTGCCACACATCCGAATCCGGCGATAAGATCTATTCCGTCCGGTGCGCATCTCCGCGTTTGCTCAGCATTCAGACGATTCGCTATTTCGCTGATCTCGCGGACAAATACTGCGACGGATATCTTCGTTTCACGAGCCGCAACAACGTGGAATTCCTGACCGACAACAAGGACAATATTGAACCTCTGAAGGAAGAACTCCAGAAAGAAGGCTTCCCGGTAGGGGGCACGAACAACGCCATCAGCAATATTGTTCATACACAGGGATGGGTTCACTGCCACTCCGCAGCCACGGACGCTTCCGGTATTGTCAAGTGCGTGATGGATGCCTTGTGCGACCGTTTCACGAATGAAAATCTTCCGGCAAAGCTCCGTATTGCGCTAGCCTGCTGTTTGAACATGTGCGGCGCCGTGCACTGTTCCGATATTGCCATTCTGGGCGTCCATCGAAAGGTACCGAAGATCAACCAGGAGCTGGTGCCGAAGGTTTGCGAGGTTCCGACCCTTATTTCCTCCTGCCCGACAGGAGCCATCCGGCCCGGAACTGATGATAACGTTGTCGATTTGATAGAGGAACAGTGTATGTTCTGCGGCAACTGCTATACGGTCTGCCCGGCCATGCCGCTCAACGACCCTGAAAACGACGGTCTTTCCATCTGGGTAGGCGGTAAGGTGAGTAACGCGCGCACGGCTCCCAAGTTCAGCAAACTCGCTATACCATTCATACCCAACAATCCGCCACGCTGGCCTGAAGTGGTGGAAGCGGTGGTCAACATTGTCAATGTTTATGCTCAGAACGCAAAGAAATTCGAGCGCGTGGGTGAATGGATCGAACGGATCGGCTGGCCGAAATTTTTCGAGCTGACTGGAATCGAATTCACTCGATACCATGTTGACGATTTCAAATTTGCAGGAACGACTTACGCACGGTCTGTTCATCTAAGATACTAGCCGGATTTCCGGAAAGAATCGAAGATGAACAGGATCTGTTGAATAAAACAAGATGTAGTATCTAACTATTGCTGGGATTGAATCGATGCCTTTATTTAAAGAAGTAAAGAAGCCGACAATTCGGGCGACTTCCGCTGCGGGGGCTGAAATCAGCCCTCTGCGGCCGAAGTATTCCGAGAAAACGCCTCCCTGTGTTTCTCACTGTCCGAATGAGGCCGATATCCGGGGTTGGCTCACAACAATCGCCCAGGCTGAAGCCTACGGCAGATCGAACGATGAAGCCCTGGAATTGGCATGGCAACAAATCACAGACCGCAACCCCTTTCCGGCCGTTTGCGGCCGTGTTTGCCCGCATCCCTGCGAAGCGGACTGCAATAGAAAGAATAAAGACGGTTCCGTAGCGATCAACGCCATGGAACGCTTCATTGGTGATTTCGGCGTCTCCAAAGGACTGAAGCTGACCAAGCTTTCCGAGGAAAAGCATTCGGAAAAAATCGCCGTTATCGGATCCGGCCCCGCGGGGCTGTCCTGCGCCTACCAGCTAAGCCGCCGGGGATATCCCGTAACCGTATTCGAAGCATTCAGCCGGCCTGGCGGTATGCTTCGTTACGGCATTCCGAAATATCGACTCCCCAGGGAAACGCTGGATGCCGAGATCCAGAGAATCCTGGACCTTGGGGTAGAGCTGAAGTGTAACTTCGTGGTTGGAAAAGACGCCACTCTCGATCAACTGCGGCAAGAGTACAAGGCCATATTCGTAGGTATCGGTGCACACAAGGGATACAACCTCGGAGTTCCTGGTGAGGATGCTTCGAATGTATTCACCGGAACGGAATTCCTCAACAGGGCCAACAACGGTGAACCCGTGGAGATCGGCGAGAAGGTTGTCGTCATCGGTGGCGGGGATACGGCTATCGATGCAGCCAGGGTCAGCAAACGGTTGGGGGCCGATGTTACGATTCTTTATCGGCGCACGAGGGATGAAATGCCGGCCATTGCCCCGGAGATCGATGGAGCGCTGGAGGAAGGAATTAAAATTGAATTCCTGTCGAACCCGACTGAGGTCATCCGGAAAAACGGAACGGCAGTAGGATTGAAATGCATTCGCATGGAACTGGGCGAACCTGATTCGTCCGGCCGACCGAGGCCTGTACCGAAAGAAGGTAGCGATTTCGAGATCGAAGCGACCGCCGTTATTGCAGCAATCAGCCAGGAACCCGACTTCGAGCCGATACCCGAACTGCGTGAAGGCAAGGACTGGATCAAGGCGGATGAGTGGGGTGCCACCAAAAGCCCCGGAATTTATGCTGGTGGAGACGACCTTTCTCTCGCCCTGGTAGCGACAGCTGTTTTCCAGGGCCGAATGGCAGCCCAGGCTATCGAAGCGCATTTGCGCGGTGAGTCACTCAAAAAGCCCGCTGCTCTTCCCAAGACCGACAAGGTTCTTATTGACTGGTATCAGGAAAGCGCCCGGCACGAGAGACAGCATATTCCTGTCGAGCAACGCGATATGGACACCGAAATCGAGTGCGGCCTTACCAATGAAGAAGCTCTTGATGAAGCGAAACGCTGTATGTCCTGCGGCATGTGCATGGATTGTGAAACCTGCTGGATGTATTGCACGAACAACTGCTTCATAAGGCTTCCCAAAGGAGAGCATTACAAAATAAAGATGGAGGTTTGCAACGGCTGTAAAAAATGCGCCGAAGCGTGCCCCTGTGGTTATATCGATCTGATTTAGCGGATGTTTTGCGGGGCGCGTCAGACATCGGGTAACAACGTTTTGGTTTACCATTTTGCGGAAAGTATTGCAACGGGCAAGTAGTTTATTTTAACAGTGATTATAAGGAGTATTTAGCTATGCCTACGTTTGAAGCTCACGGAAGAACCTATCAGGTTGATGAAGATGGATTCCTTGAGAATCCCGAAATTTGGAACGAAGAGGTTGCGACCGATTTTGCTTCCTCCGAAGGGGTGGAAATTCTGACGGAAGATCATTGGAAGGTAATCAACTATATCCGACAGTATTATCTTGAATTCGGCATTGCCCCGATGATCCGGAAGCTCTGCAAGGAAAGCGGTTTCAAATTGAATGAAATTTATCAGCTATTTCCTTCCGGTCCGGCCAAAGGAGCCTGCAAGCTGGCAGGTTTGCCGAAACCGACAGGCTGCGTCTAATACGCCTCAAATTCGCGCCCAGGGTTTGCGCCGCTCTAGCTCTCCATCAACAGCAGGCAGATCCCCGGGTTTCGCATGCTGCTGGTGACTAGGTGGCTCCCCTGGTTTCTAAGGGGTGGAGAGCCGCTGATGCTTGTCGCTAACGCTTGTCGCTAACGCTTACAGGAGAATTGCTGTGACTTTTAAAGGTTTGCCTTTAGCAGCATCGCTCGCCGATCAAAGGGATAATCTTATAAAAAAGTGGATCGAGGGGATAGTGCAGACATATCCCGGATCCACGACAAAGTTTCTGTCGCAAGAAAAGGATCCTTTTCGCAATCCGATCGGGCACACCTTGAAAGAAAGCCTTACAGCTATTTTTGACGGCCTTATCCAGTCGATGGATACGGCATCGTTGGCCCCCATGCTGGACAATATCGTGAAGATGCGCGCCGTCCAAGATTTTAGCGCCGGCCAGGCTGTTTCTTTTCCTTTCCTGTTGAAGCGGATACTTCGAGAGGAATGCCCAGATGACCTCTCGCGCTGTCCTGAAGATTTTGCCGATCTGGAGGTGAGGATCGACGCGCTGGCTCTCCTCGCCTTCGATCTTTATATGAAATGCCGCGAACGTGTTTTTGAAATCAAAGTCAATGAAGCAAAACGAAGCATGTTTATGCTGGATAAAACACTTCAGAGCGGGCATTCGAGACAAAAGCTAAAAACGAGGTGAAAATCGATGGCTGCATTCTACTCGCTGATCCTGGTCCTGCTGCTCTGCGTTGCAGGTTACTTCGGCGGTTCGGCCGCAGGAACCGTTTTTGGCGTCATCATCCCGTATCTGGCGATCGCCGTGTTTCTTATCGGCATAATATATCGCATGATTGGGTGGGCCAATACGCCGGTTCCGTTCCGCATTCCCGCTACATGCGGTCAGCAGAAATCCCTCCCATGGATTCAATCAAGCCGACTAGACAATCCAAGTTCAGGCCTGGGAACTGTTGTT
>Ga0209536_100006325_pt1 | contig 18143 bp, 20 predicted proteins | sample DeeMarSeWOR28_12_FD_187461 | JGI IMG/M metagenome (GOLD analysis project Ga0209536, IMG submission 187461) | Marine sediment microbial communities from White Oak River estuary, North Carolina - WOR-2-8_12 (SPAdes) (version 2) | ecosystem: Environmental > Aquatic > Marine > Intertidal zone >... | reverse complement strand
CGAGAGACAGAAATTAACCACTGAGGTATTAAACCGGGCCAGGGAAAAACTATCCGCGAAATTACATCTACCGGTGCTTATGGACGGTGATGAAAGCTATTCCGTCGGTGTTATCGGACTTGTTGCCGGGAGGCTTGCAGATGAATTTTATAAGCCGGTGATTATAGTCAATCTAGGGCCGGAGTTATGTCAGGGTAGTTGTCGTAGCATACCCGAGTTCGATGTCACAGCTGTTTTAAAAGAATGCCATAATCTACTTGCCACGTTTGGAGGTCATCCGTTAGCCGCTGGCTTCACCGTAACACGCCAAAATTTGGCTAAGTTACAGGAACGGATTACTACGCTAGCTACGGAACAATTGGGTCATCTTGAACTTCGCCCTGAAATAATGGTTGATGCAGATATACCATTGTCTGTTCTTACTGGGGACAATTTTAATCTTATCCAGCAGTTGAGCCCATTTGGTCGGGGCAATCCACAGCCGACTTTTCTTACTCGACACGTTCAGGTGATCGAGTGTCGCAACTTTGGTAGTAAGGGCGATTGGCTGAGACTAAAACTCAAACAGGGAAATATAATCTGGCAAGCTGTCGATTTTAAGTCGCGGAAAACGAAAAAAGAGATTCCATCTTATATCGATATCGTCTATAACCTGGAAAAAAGCCGCTGGAATGGAGAAGAGGTGATAAGCCTCAATCTTTTAGATTTTGCCCCGGCTCAGCTTCGCTAGCACGTGCTGTATCCAGAGATTGTTCTCGGGATGGCGGAGCTTAATAATAAGCCAGGGTAGAAAAATCACTAATATAGCGAAGTCAACAACCTGGGGGATGTCAAGGCCCCAGAACAATGTTATACCACGATCGTTACGGAGAAATCTCAAGAACAAATCACCGATGGCATAAATACTGAAACCAAAGAATAAGAGGCTGCCTTCAGGTTTAAATCTTCTCCGAAATCCCCAAATTGTACCGAAGACTATCAAATTCCAGAATACGTGATAAAGCTGAGTAGGGTATAAAGGCACCCCCCAATATTCCGGTGCGATAGTATTCCGTGGCGTGTAGATTACCGCCAACGGGAAGAAATTAAATGTACTGAGTTGACCATAGCAGCAGCCATTCAAAGTGCAACCAATCCTGCCCATGGCAAGGGCGAGAAGCGCTGCAGCGATAAAGGCATCACCTATACTAAGTAGTGTGGAGAAGCGCATTCTCGTTACCCCCATATAAATCAACGCTGCCACAACGATTCCGATAATCATCCCCATTTGAGCAAGACCGGCAAATCCAAGAATCTCCCGGGGGTTTGCCATGAAGTGCTCCCAGTAATAGATTACATATGCCAATCGACCTCCGATAACGCCGCCAATAACGCCCCAGAGGAAGATGCCGTAGATATCGCGCGAGATACCCAGCCTTTTTGCTTCCCTGAGCATAATGACCAGTAGCGCGGCAACAGCTATAGCTGCCATAATCCCATACCACCGTATCTCCAGAGAGCCGATGGTGAAAGCAATCGGGTCTACGCTGATAGTTAGCATTTATCCCTTCCTTCCTGTTTAAGAAAAAATAGCATTAACAAAGGCCTCGGCATCAAAAGGTGTCATATCCTGTAGTTGCTCGCCGGTACCAATATAAGAAATCGGTATATTCAACTGGTCGCAGATGGCGAATATTATACCACCCCTGGCTGTACCATCCAGCTTGGACAGGAAAATACCCGTGACATCCACAGCTTCGGTAAAATATTTAGCCTGAGCTAAACCATTTTGTCCTGTGGTCGCGTCCATTACCAGTAAAACCTGATGAGGGGCTGAAGCGTCCTGCTTAGCTACTACTCTTTTTACTTTCTTCAGTTCTTCCATTAGATTGAACTTGGTATGAAGACGACCGGCAGTGTCGATAATCACCATTTGAGCATGGCGACTGCAGCCCGCTTGAACAGCATCATAAGCAACCGCTCCGGGGTCACCACCGGGTTGATGGGCGATGACTTCGACACCTACTTTCCCGCCCCAGTGTTTAAGTTGGTCGATAGCTGCTGCCCGGAATGTATCCGCTGCCGCCAGGATAACTCGTTTTCCCTGTGAGACAAAACTATAAGCCAGCTTGGCGATGCTCGTCGTCTTGCCCGAACCATTAACACCGACCACTAGGATGATATAAGGGAATTCTTCGCTTCGCCCGGAAATCGAATTTGCTGACTGTGGGATATTCAATAAGTTAACCATTTCCTCTTTCAATGTTTCCCTTATTTGAGATACCTCTAAAAGTTTGTCCGTTTTAACGCGCTCTTTCACTTTGCTCAAGAGTTTGTTCGTAGTGTCTACACCGACATCAGCCGAGACAAGTAACTCCTCCAATTCTTCCCAGACTTCATCACTGAAAGTGTCGCGGTTAAAGATTTTAGAAATCTTGCCAAACCAGGTCTCCTTGCTCTTTTTTACTGCTGGTTCGGTCTTTTTTAACAAATTGAACAATCTGCCCCCGTAATCGAGATTGCCTTATGTAGTAACATAAGTATAGGCGACATTAATCACTTAATCAAACTAAGAAGTCTTGTCATTATTATTCACGCGCCCAAAATAGAAGATCCGTGCGGAACTTAGAGATCCATCACACGTAATCGTGGGTATTATTAGGCTGCTAAAAAAATATAGTATTTCTTGGTACGATTTAACTAGTAGTTTCCTGTCTTTCTACCGAAGATAATTCTGTCTTTTTCCTCAGTAACAGAAGAGGATATATAACATCACTCAGGCAGCAGGGCAACCAGACCGCAAGGAATAAGAACAGGAAAATAAGAGGTAGCAAAGGAATCCACTCAGCCGTTCCAAATGCTACTATGTAGAACAAAGATGCCCAGGTACTTAACAATACATGTCCGAAATGCGGGATTTTGGTAGATTGCTTCCAATAGCCGATAGCAATACCGCCCAATGCTAAGAGATTTATCCACCATTCCTCGATAAAAGGCACATGAAACTCCATCTGGGCATTAAGCAAGCTTCCTCCCAGATAAGGGATTATGGCGTCGCTTATCGTGGCTATGCCAATTGACCCTGTCCAACCTATTAAAATTGCCACCCAGAATTTAGTCTTCTTATACCTTACGTACATAGCCGTGGTTACAAGTGCGCTCAATAACACGTGGATGGGATGTAAGGTGTAAAAAATAGTATTGGAGATATTGGTCGGAACGTTACTAAAAACTACTATTACCATGATGATAATGCCCGTGAGGGCACCAAGGGCTGTAAAAGGGATGTGCTCTTTGAGTTCGTGAACTATGAGCTTGATCATTTCTTATTTTGTTTGTTGACTATTTTCTATAACACCGGGAACAGAGTCCCGAAAATTCGGAAAGGTGATGTTCGGTATAGAATCCCAAATCTTCCGCGAAAGTATATTCTTCCTGACACAGTTCTTTATCGGCAAATTCCCGAATGGCTCCACAGTGCTGGCAAACCATGAACCGATGGCAGCCCTCTGTGGCAGCTAAGCTACACTTCACAAATCCGCCGCTGGACAGCATTTTGTGAGCCAGGTTCAAGCTGCAAAACAAACTGAGTATGCGGTAGATGGTAACGTGGTTGAGATATTTACCCCTGGTGTGTAAAACGTCCTGTATATCGTAAGGGGAAAGAGGTTTTTCAGTTTTCTCAAGGACATCCAGTACCAGCCTCCGTGGCTTGGTCGCTTTATACCCTTGAGCCTGCAAAATTCGAATTGAATCCTGGAGCATAGTAATATTATACTTGGAGGCAAGACTAAATGCAATATTATTGCAATTAGTACTAGGAATAACAGCGCAGCTATCCCAATTATTTTCACTCAAGCTACGAGTTCTTCAAGCAATATTATCGCCGCCTCTTTATCCAAGGACTGGTTGTTATTACCACACTTAGGAGATTGTACACACGAAGGGCAGCCGTCAGCGCAGGGACATTCCTGTACGACTTTTAGAGTGGCCTGCCAGAGTTCGCTTATTAACTCAAACCCCTTCTCGGAAATGCCGATGCCTCCCGGGTGAGCATCGTAGATAAAGATCTGCGCTTTAGCAGTATCGGGATGAAAAGAAGTGGAAACACCACCTATATCATTGCGGTCGCAAAGGGCGAACAGAGGAAGTATGCCAATAGCAGCGTGTTCACAGGCATGTAAACCGCCCTGGAAGTCAAGTCCAGAGACACATATCCTATCAATCGCCTTCTGAGGCAAGTCAAACCACAGAGCTTTGGTGGCAAAGTTCTGTGGCGGCAAATCAAGAGGCTCCTCACCGATGACCTCTTCCGTGAACTGTCTCTTCCTCTTGAAACCAACTACTACGTTAGTTACGTCGACATCTCCGAAGTAAACCTGCACCGTGCGGCAGTCTTTTTTATCGAGTGTCCTCGTAACCCTGATATCGTCTATTTCCATGGTTTGAGTATAGTAATCTACAGACTTCGGTTCCACCCAGGCAATGTGCCGGGCTAAGTCGAGTTCCTTGATGAGATACGATTCACCCTGGTGTAGATAAATAGCGCCGGGGTGCACCTGAAAAAAGGCCACGCTGGCTTCTACAGTCTCCAACAAATAACCCTCCCGATTGTCAATGACAGCATAATTTTGTCCCGATGTTGCCCTGATATTTATGTCCTGAGCGGGATACGTAATGGAGGGCGAGAGATAGTGTTTTTGTTGGCGTTTTTTCAATCTACCTTCTTGCTCTAATTCGAGTAGCAAGGCCGCGGCGTCGCCGAAGAAGTCCTTACTCTTCTCTTCCAGGGGTTTCTCCCAGGCCGCGCACAGGAGGTGAGGCTTCAGGATATAAGGGTTATCAGGATTGATTATAGCGTTGTCAAAGTTCTTGCCGAAAAAGAAATCCGGGTTGCGCATCAGGTATTGGTCAAGCGGATTTTCCAGTGCGATAAGAAAGCTTAGAGAACTATGGGTACTTCGTCCACTACGCCCTGCCTGTTGCCAGGCACTGGCAATGCTTCCAGGATAACCGGTAAGCACAGTGGCATCCAGATCGCCAATATTTATTCCCAGCTCCAGGGCGGTTGTGGCGACCAAACCGAGAAGCTCACCATCGAAAAATTGGCGCTCTATTCGACGTCTGTCTTCCGGAAGATATCCTGCACGGTAAGGACTGATTTTATTCTTCAAGGAGGCACGAAGTTGCTCCTGGGTGTAAATATAAATTAGTTCGGTCAGTTTGCGGGTACGGGCAAACACCAGACTACGAATCTCTTTTTGAACAAGTTCGCCAAGAAGGAAAGCCGCCTCACTGTTGGAACTTCGCCGGCTGGTTTTAGCCTCATCAACGACAGGCGGATTCCAGAAGGTGAAGTATTTCTGACCGTGCGGGGAGCCGTCTTCGGCAATGGCCTCAAACGGCAAGCCGACAATATTTTGGGCGTGTTCCTGGGGATTGGCAATAGTGGCTGAACAACAAATGAACTGGGGACTGGAGCCATACATGGAACAGAGCCGCCGCAATCTCCGCAGGACATTGGCTACATGAGAACCGAAGACGCCTCGATAAATATGGGTTTCGTCTATTACGATGTACTTGAGATTGCGAAACAATTTAGGCCATGACTGGTGGTTAGGCAAAATGCCCAGGTGGAGCATATCCGGGTTAGTAAGCACGATATTCGCCCTTTTTCTTATGTCTGCCCTCTCATTTTGAGGAGTATCACCATCGAAAGTAGCCACAGCTCCTGTTGATACCATATGGCAGAGTTCCCTGGTTGCACCCAGGATTTGTTTTAAACTGCGTAGCTGGTCCTGGGCCAGAGCTTTCGTGGGGAAGATATAAAGAGCACGGCTCCGTTTATCCTGTAAAAGTGCATCGAGCGTGGCTAAGTGATAACAAAGTGTTTTGCCACTGGCGCTGGGTGTAGCTATTATCACGTTTTTGCCAGCCAGGATGGCATTTAAGGCCTTAGCCTGGTGGCTGTAAAGGGCTGATATCCCCAGGGATTTGAGGCATGCTTGCAGGTCTGGGCAGAGGGGATTTTCTAGCTCCCCGAATATGGCGCCTTGCGGGGTAATGCGTTCAATATGAACGACCTGCTGACTATAATCAGAGGAACTGACAAGGTGATGGAGAAAGGCAGCAGCATCTATCAAGGGAACGTCTCTATTTGGGAGCCTAACAACTCCACATCTGGGTAATTCTGGACAATGAACTTCACGACATTGGCCAAAATCTCATCGGCATGTCTTCTGTGGTTGCTGACACAGGCTACTCCCAAAGTGGCTAATTGCCATAAATCCTGATTATCCACCTCGGCTACGGAAACCTTATACCTGTTTTGTAGCCGTGTTGTTATAGACTTTATTACCTGTCTCTTACCCTTAAGAGAGTGGTTTTCAGGCAGGCGAAGCTTAATTTGACAAACGCTGACATGCATTATTTGTCTCCGTCCCTATTTCTTACCTTAGGTGAAGAATACAGACAGTAGTTATAATCCCTTACTGATAACATAGGAGACGAGGTCGGCAAGACGACAGCTATAACCCCACTCGTTGTCGTACCAGGCTAATACCTTTATGAAGTTGTCATCAATAACCATAGTGCTTAAGGCATCGAAGATAGCGCTGGCCGGGTTGCCTTTAAAATCCGAGCTCACGAGGGGCTCGTCACAATATTCGAGAATTCCATTGAGTTGCCCGTTAGCAGCTTTAAGGAATCGGTCGTTAATCTCCTCTACACTCGCTTTTCTATTCAGGTCGGCGACGAAGTCAACGACAGATACCACTGTAGTAGGCACCCTCATGGCAATGCCGTGCAATTTCCCCTGAAGTTCCGGAATAACCACGCCAACAACGCGAGCCGCACCGGTGGTGGTGGGAATAATATTGGTGCCAGCAGACCTTGCCCGACGCAGGTCGCGGTGAAACACGTCCAGTATCTTTTGGTCATTGGTATAGGCATGGACAGTAGTCATTAACCCGTGAACGATGCCAAAGTTTTGGTGAAGGACCTTAACTACAGGAGCAATGCAATTAGTGGTACAGGATCCGTTGGATATAATGCGGTGCTTAGACGGGTCATATTTCTCCTCATTGACTCCAAGAACGATAGATATATCCTCTTCTTTAGCAGGTGCTGAGATAATTACTTTCTTAGCACCTCCTTGAAGATGAGCAGCAGCCTTGCTCGCCTCTGTGAAAAGCCCGGTAGATTCAATCACAATATCCACGCCATAGTCTCGCCAGGGAATTTTCCCTGGGTCGCGCTCCGCCAATACTTTTATCTGCCTGCCATCAATTACGATATAATCGTTTTTAGCCTCCACCTTGCCCGGAAATGTACCGTAGTTGCTATCATACTTAAAAAGGTGGGCATTGGTTTTTGCATCTGTGAGGTCATTTACTACCGCTGCCTCCACTTTATTGCCACAGCGCTGGATAATTGCCTTCATTGCCAACCTGCCGATACGCCCGAAGCCATTTATTCCTACTCTTGTTGCCATTCTTTTACCTCCTTTTATCCTGCTAATCCTTAGCCACGTACAAAGAAGCACCATCCATATCAACATTGCCCACCCTATCCTCTTCTATTAAAAGCTTAAGATGAGCAAGTGTTTCGGTGACAGCCATTCGCTTGTTCCAGACTTCCAAATCTTGAAAGGAACTCTTCCCCTCGTAAACCATCCAAGGGATTTGCTGAGCTACCTCATAGGCTGTTTTTAAACCGTCGCGCAGCGCCTGCATGATAGCTCTCTTCCGTTCTTCGTGATGCTGGAGTATTTTTTCTATTCTCAATCCTAAGGCATTGAACATCGGCCCATGTCCCGGGAGAATAAAATGAACCGTAAGGCGTTCCAATTTTTTCAGGGAAGAAATATAGTCGCCCAGAGGATTATCACCAGACTGGGGATTGAGGCCGATATGGGGAGTGGTGTCATATAAAACATGGTCGCCCGTGAGAATAAACCGCCTCTCTCTTTCATAAAGGCAGATATGTCCGGGCGAATGTCCCGGCGTCCATAGCACTTCGAATTCGAAAGTGTCATTGAAAATTGTATCACCATCCTCTAGTTTAACTTGAGGAGCATCCGGAGTTACATATTTATTCATCCACAATGACGCCTCTTTCAACTGAGATAATTCATTATCAGGAACGCCATTCTGCCGAAGTAGTTCCTCGGTCTTTTTAATGAGGTTATCAAAATCCTTATATCTCGCAGAAATAAAACCGGCATCAACTCTGTGAATAGCTACTGGCGCACCGCAAACCTGTTTTATCTTGCTTGCCAACCCGTAGTGGTCCGGGTGTATATGGGTGATAACTACTTTTTTAATATCTCGAAGCTTGAGGTTTGCTGCTTTTATTCCTTCCTGAAGAGCCCAAAGGGATTCCTGACTGTCCCAACCGCTATCAACAAGTATATGCCCATCGCCGCCTTCAACTACATAAACATTGGTATACCATGATGCGTCCCCGGGACAAGGACTTTTTATTTGATGAACACCGTTTAATACCTGCATTATCATATCCTCTCCAAGTTATAGAAAGCCTCTGTGCCAGCGTATTGTGCGGCTTTTCCCAAATCCTCCTCTATCCTGAGGAGGCGATTATACTTAGCCAATCTTTCGCTGCGGCAAGGAGCACCGGCTTTAATCATTCCGGCATTGCTGGCCACCGCTAGGTCGGCAATAGTAGTATCTTCGGTCTCACCAGACCTGTGGCTGATAATGGTTGTCCATCCTGTTTGTTGTGCTCTTTTTATAACAGCTAGGGTCTCACTTAGCGTACCTATCTGATTTACCTTAACGAGAATTGAGTTGGAGGCCTTTTGTGAAATGCCTTTTTCCAGGAGTTCTATGTTGGTAGCATAAAGGTCATCACCGACAAGTTGAGTCTGTTTCCCCAGTTGGGCAGTTAGTGAAGACCAGGCTGCCCAATCATCCTCAGCCAGCCCGTCCTCGATGCTGATAACCGGGTAATCCGAGACTAATTTGACATAATAGTCAATCATATCCTCAGAACTGAGGGTGACATCTTCCCGCAGAAGAACATATTTCCCGTCCCGGTAGAAGCTGCTGGCTGCTGGGTCCAGGGCGATCAATACATCCCGGCCGGCTGTGTAACCGGCGTTATTAATGGCTTCCATTATAATCTCCAGAGCATCTCTATTAGCAGGGAGCTGAGGAGCAAAGCCACCTTCGTCTCCAACATTGGTATTCAGTTCCTTATCTTCAAGCACTTTGTACAGGGCGTGATATACTTCGCAGCTTATTTGCATGGCTTGATTGAAATTGACTGCACCAACCGGCATTATCATAAATTCCTGAAAATCGGTAGAGCCTCGAGCGTGCTTCCCCCCATTTAGAATATTCAGCATGGGCACAGGTAATAGGTTGGCTTCTGTCCCTCCTAAATAACGGTATAGCGGAACAGCCTTAAATTTGGCTGCGGCCTTGGCTACGGCAAGGGATGTCCCCAGTAGGGCATTGGCCCCAAGCCTGGATTTATTAGCAGTGCCATCGAGTTCAATTAGATGCTGGTCAATTACTTCTTGGTCCAAAGCAGACATTTTTGATATTACTGAAGCGATTTCACCATTGACGTGCTCTATAGCCTTCAGAACACCCAGACCCCTGTATCTACTTCTATCACCGTCCCGAAGCTCTACAGCTTCATTTTTTCCGGTACTTGCTCCTGAGGGGACGGCGGCGACGCCTGTCGTGCCGTCAGCTAATACTACTTGCACCTCTAGAGTAGGATTGCCCCGAGAATCAAGAATCTCTCTTGCTTCTACACTTTTGATGCTTGCTATTTCCATTCCCTTCCCGTCACTACGAACTCAGCGTAACAGCCTGATGATTCTTACGCCTTTTAGCGAAGGAAATTGCTTTATCCACGGCCTCGGTAGCATTATTAACTTGAATTATGGAATTGTCCTCTCGCCCGTTTCTTGACAGCGACCATGTATTCAAGCCGATTACCGGGATATTACTTTTCAAAGCATGGGCGATTTCGCTTAGTGTTCCGTATCGTCCTCCGATGGCAATCACGGCCTGGGCTGACTTTACTACCGCGACATTTCTAGCCTCACCTATGCCAGTAACTACGGGAATATCTACCCAGGGGTTTGCTGTGCTCGGATCTTGTCCGGGTAGAATGCCTATGGTCAGACCGCCTTTTGATTTGGCCCCGCGACAAGCAGCCTCCATCACACCTCCCAGACCACCGCATACTATAGTGGCACCTTGCTGCGCTAAAATTCCCCCAACACTTTCAGCCAGTTTGACTTCTTCTGGGGAACAGGAGGAATCCCCGATAACAGCGATAATCATTTTGTAGCTTAATATACTATATTATCATATAGCCTGAGTCTCAGTGAATTGCATTGTAGCACGATTTCATCACGTAGGGGAAAACATGAAAGCTAGCGCGGATTACCGGATAAACCACCCATTTATACAGCCCGAACTTCTCAGTTGTCCTCAAGTTCTGTTAGGGCGAATCACCTGAATTGCTCTCAAAGCTTCGAGACTTAGACAAATCTCAAATTCAGCGCATTGTGAGTAACCGTAAATTTCCTTGCTTCTTCCGGTGTGAATCCAGAATACCCATCGCGCCCCCCTGCGGTCATATTGGTGTGTAATACGTTAGTTTATGCTGATTATGATATTCGTACATTTATAATATACTAGCAAAGTACAAAATTTATCTCTTGAAGACAGGCTTGCGCTTATCTGCGAAAGCCTGTAGTCCTTCCTTACCGTCTGGATGTTCCGCACAACTGCAAAGTCCCAGGCGCTCACGCTCGATGTGAGATTCAAAAGCACTATTGAACGAATCGGTAAGTAGTTGCTTCGACCAACCGAAGGAATTGAGAGAGTTATTGCTCAACTCGTGAGCCATATTTACTGCTTCCTCCAGAGCATGCCCATCATCTACAACTCTGGTCACCAATCCCCAGGTTAATGCTTTGTCAGAGGAAATGGGAGCATCAAATCCAGCTATTTCCAAAGCACGTGCCAAGCCCACAATCCTAGGCAGCGTGAAGGTTCCTCCACCATCTATACAAAGCCCGTTTGATGTATAAGCTTGCCGCAGAGTAGCAGACCGAGCCATAATGCGAAAATCGCAAGCCAGTGCCAAGGAAAAACCACCACCGGCTGCAATCCCGTTAATGGCTGCTATAACAGGTTTAGGCATCCGGCGAATCTCCAGTATTGCTTGATGGAAACTCGCCGCTAACTTGTGAAAGGCAACGGAAGGACCAAGAGGGAACTCGGATACCGATTTGATGTCACCCCCAACACAAAATCCCTTGCCCTCACCCGAGATTACCACACCTCGTATATTTTCATCGGCAGCAAGCATAATAACTTGGCGTGCAAAATGCTCGATCATATTATGATCAAAGGCATTGAATACTGACGGGCGGTTTAGAATTAGCTTGGCTATCCCATTATCCTGTGTCATCGTTATCGGCTCCGACATACTCTTTATCTCCTTTTTTACATCTCTATTTTGCTATCACCACTTGATTTTAAAGATAATCTCACAGGTTCCATTACAGTTACTGGTTTCTCTCTCGTTCGTTATCACCCCATCAAGTCCCATAGCCTGGCACCAGGAATCAAATCTCAGCTTCGCAGCGCACTGATGAATAGCTGTAGTTCCTGCCTTATTCACCATCTTATGGACATAACATTCTAGCACATGCCCAACAAACGTATTATTGTCCACTACCTTAAATTCATACTTGTGTTCTTCAGGGAAATAAATAAGAGCTGCAGTTTCCATCAATGTTTGTAGGTCCTTTATATTCGTGATACTGCCAAAGTCGGTCTCGGCTAGCAGTTGTTTCATTTCCGTTCTGGCTATAGACTTGACTACAGCGAGATTCAGTTTGGTAGCAGTGTCGAAGCCGAATTGCTCTGCCGACTTCAAAAACCACCTGCCATCATGTAGTAGCCATATATTGCGCAGTAATTTTTCCTTTTGCTTTGGTTCCAGCTTGATTTGCCTTGAACTCATATTCCAGCCACCTTTCCAGACAATTGAAGCTAAATCATTATTTATCGAAATTAAATGTGAACTCCCTGAAGCATTTCCCATCGGTGTGCATCATGCAGACTTCCACCTGTGGAGAAACGCTGTACTTTATGCCCATGCCGTCAAACCAGCCGTAGATCCTTTCAAAAATACCGCACTGGTATTCCTCAATGGCGCCTAGTTGCTTTATTCCTTCATAAGCGAAGCAGTTCTCAAAATCACCACGGAGAATGTTTTTCGAAGGATAGCTATAGTTGAATCTCATGAACTCCCCTTTAACTATACCCCAGGTAGCGTCACTCAGTATTTTAAAATCTTCGAATGTTTCCACCTTATCGATGCCCACGGCTTTTTTGATTCTTTTGATCTCTATCATCCCCATAGCCCTTACAGCAGCCCTGTTTATCTTGTTCGTCTTCGCCATACCGCATTCCTGCAAGCAGTGATAGAACCACATGGCGTCATGGGTCATCCAGTTCTTAATTAAGATTTCTTTCAACTCATTTTTCTTAAGTGTCTTCATATTCGGCGTTTCTCCTTTATGTGCTAGCCAAACATTTACTACTTATTCTCTTTTGCGTTCCTCTACGCGCACTTCCATGACTATATGCCCCCAGCCGCCACAGTTGACGCCGACATCAACACAGCCTGTCCTTTTAAAGCGCATCTCATTGGGGTCCACACCAGCATAGAATAGCTCCTGTGCCGCATAAATCAATGTCGGCATTGAATGCAAGGCGCCAAAACAGATTCTTTTTGGACAGAGCTTGGTTAAAATATTGCCGGAGCCATCAAAATAGAACCTGTCGCCCACCTTATGCTGACTGTTACAGCCGTGTGAGTCTACAACTTCTACGATAATAGTCTTATTCATTAATGCCGGCGCCTTGGAAATAACATCATCGTTTCTCGGATTTTCTCTGAACCTCTTCATTTCCTCATCGCTATATCCCAGGTGTTGTTGATAGAAATTCCAGACATCTTCGCCGATTTTCATATTGTTTCCTCCTTTAATAACGTTATGTTATGAGCAACATAGCAAAGCATATTAGGCTTGTCAATAGAAATTATAACAATGTGTTATACAGCTCGAAAATTTCTTTGTTAGATACTATAAAATATGATAAACTCCGAGCGTGGTCTCTCCGGGCATAGGCGCGAGAATTCAGCAGGCCAGAGAGGAACTTGGCATGACCCAGCAGGAACTGGCAGCTAGGTTAGGCTGCACCCAAGCGGCCTTATCTAACTATGAGCTGGGCAAGAGGCGACTTTATCTTGCCAATCTGGAGAAAATAGCCGGTGTTTTGAGAAAGCGTCTGAGCTACTTTACGGAACCGTTCATCGATGAAGACGATGCCCGAGACTGGGCTCGATATCCTCACCGCTAAGACACAGTAAATTAGTATTCTTAATTATTATATAATCAACCGGCCTTCTACCGTTCTGTTTTTTATAAACACGGGGTATCTTACCCCACTGATTTTTGGTCTATTTTCTTCTTGCGAAAAATCACTCTGGCTGCTATCAAAGCTAACGGGCCTGAAATCAGAAGAGCCCTTCTGCTTGCGGGCATGGGATCCCAAAAAGATTTCCAGAAGGCATTCCACACCCTGCTAAAGCCAATATTGGGAATCTTGAATTGCTTCTCACCCGTTTCGGGATCGTATTGATAAAATTCTACTTGATTATTCTCAATTGAAGTATCTTGTTTACTTTCATAATTCACCCAAACGTGTGTAGGGGATAATTTAATTTGGTAGGAGATATTTTTAGCTTCAAATACGGAGGCTAGGACCAGGGCTCGAGACTTACAATCCCCCGTTTCTCGCTCAAGCACTTCTTCAATGGTAGGGCAATACCAGGGCATGTTATAAACTGTCCAATCGTGGTGATAAGGTATGTAAGTAAGGACTGCTTTCTCTATAGCTACTGGGTCGGAAGGGAAGTCATTCAGTATAAATTCGACAGCACCGGGGTCAGCATCAAAGTTACGAAGCCTATGAATACTCATAATGAAATTTAGAGGATTGGGATATAACGCAAATATAATCCACAGTATAAATATCAGGGGAAAGTATCTCCGAAAAATTCTTTTGTAAGCTTTTTCATTAGCTTGAGGATCGTTATTCATAGTTATTGCCTCAAAGGAACTGTCAGTAATGTTTCTACTAGGTAAGTAACAAAGGGAATTCTAACTCCGAGCCTGGAGAATCGGGGTAAATATGATTTCGAGTAATCTAAATATCCGTTACCTAACTCATTTCCTCCTATGTTTCGCTCTCTCAATTTGATGCAGAGTCATATCGTCAAGCCCAAAATGGTGGGCTATTTCATGGCGAACTACTTCTTCTATAGTTGCTTCAATTTCATGGTCAAAACTGCAATATTCTTCGATGGGTTTTTGAAATATGCTTATCTTATCAGGCAAAACTAATCCATATCTCCGACCTCGCCTAGTTTGTGGTACACCTTGGTAGAGACCAAGCAACTGAGCGGGATGTCGATGTTTAATCTGTCTCAATTGCCTGGGCGTGGGCCAATTTTCTACCACAATATCAACATTTTCCAGTTTATGTTGAAACTCCGGTGGTAAATTATCGATAACCTTGGCTACGAGGGCCTCAAATTTCTCTCTCTGCATATCTGTAAACTACAGGAACTACCAATAATCAGGAATGTACTATATTATCACCTGATATTATTACCAGACAAGCGAGTAGTAAACAACGTTAACGCCGAGACCTAGTTCTGCATATCAATCGAGCCATGTGTTGCACTGTGGCGATTTTTACTTGCTAGGCATGGAATAATAGGGCACTCAATCCTGTTCCAGGCTGCTGTTAAGGAGAAGTTGTCGTATCGGATCGTCAGCCCGCAATGATTTGATCATGTATTAGGATTACAATGATGTTGGGGGTAAGCGATGGTACGAATATTTTACTTTTAAGTTACTTTTCGCTTGATTTTTTCACCCCCGAGGTTGTTGCCAACAAGACTTCCTGGCAAAAATTATTCGTAAAATCTATTATAGAACCCCAAGGGTATTGACGAAAAATCTCTTTGCATTCATAATAGATAATACATCGGATTACGATACAGAGGATTACAAGGTATAATTTAGGTATGATGCTTTCCTGTGCGACACCGTTATATTACGGGGGTGATAAGATAGAGGTCTCAAGGTTTTTAATTTGAAGGTGACGAAGGACAATAATTAATATAGGCTATTATTTTAGATCCAAAAAGGAGATATATTAAATTGCAGTGCCGTGGCATCAGAGGGGCTATCACGGTTTCAGCAAATGATAAAGAAAGCATCCTGGCTGCAACTGGGAAGCTGCTTATGGAGATGGCACTGGCTAACAAGATTGCCATTGAAGATATCGCAGCAATTTTTTTCACCACCACGCCAGACTTAAATGCTGAGTTCCCCGCGTCAGCAACAAGAGAACTAGGATGGCCATCCAACTTAGCTTTGCTCTGTGGGCATGAAATGAACGTCCAAAATGATCTACCCCGTTGCCTGCGAGTTCTAATACTTGTAAATACTGATAAGGGACCTGAGGAAATTATGCACGTTTACTTAGGAGAAGCAAAGAAATTGAAGGACAAACCGCCACCTTCAATTGGAGGCGACATATGATTGTAGTCATGAAAACCGGCTCTAGCCAGGAAGAAATCAAACGGGTTATAGCCAGAATCGAAGTCGGTGGTCTAAAGGCACAAATATCGCAGGGTATTGTACAAACGGTTATCGGCGTACTGGGAAAACCGTTCCCTGAACTTCGCGATGCCCTGGAATTACTCCCTGGAGTGGAACAGGTCATACCTGTGAGTAAGCCTTATAAACTTGCCAGTCGGGAGTTCCATCCACAGGATACTGTTGTCAAACTAAACGGCGTTACTATTGGTGACAAAGGTATAATAGTAATGGCTGGACCATGCGCTGTAGAAAGTGAGAAACAAATTTTCTCCACTGCTCGGGCAGTCAAAGCGGCCGGGGCTACCGTCCTACGCGGGGGTGCCTTTAAGCCTCGTACTTCGCCTTATCAGTTTCGCGGGCTGGGCGAAGACGGCCTTGCATTGCTGGCACAGGCTGGTAAGGAGAATCAAATGCCCGTAATCACTGAGGTTATGGCACCGGAGCATGTTGATTTAGTGGCCAAGTACGCTAACATACTGCAGATTGGAACACGAAATATGCAGAACTTTATTTTACTCGACGAAGTCGGTAAAACAAATAAGCCTATATTGCTAAAACGTGGTTTGTCATCCAATATACAAGAGTGGTTATTAGCGGCTGAATATATCTTGAATCAGGGGAATGAGCAGGTTATTCTCTGTGAACGCGGTATTCGAACTTTTGAAAACTATACTCGTAATACCATGGATGTTAGCGCTATACCGATTGTTGAGAAAGTCAGCCATTTACCTGTTATCGCCGACCCGAGTCATGGAACCGGTAAATGGTATCTGGTACTACCGCTGGCATTAGCAGCAGTAGCTGCCGGGGCTGATGGACTTCTCATAGAAGTTCATCCCAATCCTGACCAGGCACTTGCCGATGGTCCTCAATCACTCACATTTGATAACTTTAGCCTTTTGATGGCCCAATTACTACCCATAGCCGAAGCTAGGAATAGAACGCTCGCTACTCCAAGCGCAACTACCGAATCCTGAGATTATGCAAATCGAGCAGGAGTTAGCCGGTGTAACTCCCCGAGGAGAAACACTACTTACAATTGGTGTATTTGACGGTGTACACGCCGGGCATCGCTACTTGTTGAAGAGATTACGGGAACGAGCGGCGGAGAGAAATTTACTTAGCGGAGTAGTAACCTTTAACCCTCATCCACAATCGGTCTTGCATCCAGATAGGCAACTACCCTGGCTTACCAGCCTAGAGGATAGAGTGGAGACTTTTCAGATGTTGGGCGTAAGGTTAGTTGCAGTGCTAACTTTCACACCGAAATTAGCTCAACTAAGTGCTCGAGAGTTTATATCATTAATTAAGAAACATCTCAATATGCGTGGTATCCTGGTGGGGCCTGATTTTGCTTTGGGGAAGGGCAAAGAAGGAAATATCAAACATCTCCATGCCCTGGGACGTGAAATGGGATTCAGTGTAGACAGTATACCCCCTTTTAAAATCAGCGGTGAAATAGTGAGTAGCACTCTTATACGGCGTTTATTAGCTATAGGTGATATGAGAAAGGTAACAAAGTTAATGGGGCGCTGTTTCTATTTGGAAGGCAAAATCATCACTTCTGAAAAACGTGGTCGAGTTCTAGGGTTTCCCACAGCTAACTTGGATTTAAAGCCACAACAAGCGTTGCCGGGAAATGGCATCTACGCCACCATTGCTCATGTACAGGGTAAGCATTTTCATTCGGCGACTAATGTAGGCATACGCCCTACTTTTGGTACGGGCGAAGAAATCGTGGAGACACATCTGTTAAACTATAAAGGAAATTTGTACGGCAAAGATATACGAGTGGAATTTGTGCAAAAAGTAAGGGACGAAAAGCGCTTTCCTTCTTCTGAGGCACTGAGGACACAAATAGAAAAGGACGTACGAGAAGTAGGAGCAATTTTGGCTAAGGGCTTGAAATGACCGCTATAAGACTTAACACCATCTTAAAACGAGGGGTAGCTGAAGTTATAATAGAGGCAGAGCTAATTGAGATGCTGAACTCGGGGAGAATGCTCACCTTGAAACAGGGTTTTGACCCCAGCGCTCCTGACATCCACTTGGGGCACGTAGTAGGATTGAGAAAGTTACGTCAACTCCAGGAGTTGGGCCATAAAGTCATTCTTATAGTCGGTGACTGGACAGCCAGAATCGGCGATCCCAGCGGTCAGTCTGCTACCCGACCTATGCTTTCTCCCAAGGAAATAGAGACAAATGCTCAAACTTATATGGAGCAATTCTTTAAGGTAGTAGACAAGGATAGAACTGAGCTGAGATGGCAAAGCGAATGGTTTTCTAAATTTACTTTGGATGAGGTGATCAAGCTTACCAGCAAATTCACCATAGCCCAACTTCTAGCCAGAGAGGATTTTAACAATAGATACAGTTCCGGTAATCCCATATCGCTGACTGAGATGCTTTATCCCTTGCTTCAGGG
>Ga0209536_100006324_pt1 | contig 18145 bp, 17 predicted proteins | sample DeeMarSeWOR28_12_FD_187461 | JGI IMG/M metagenome (GOLD analysis project Ga0209536, IMG submission 187461) | Marine sediment microbial communities from White Oak River estuary, North Carolina - WOR-2-8_12 (SPAdes) (version 2) | ecosystem: Environmental > Aquatic > Marine > Intertidal zone >... | reverse complement strand
CCATTGCATTGGCGTGTTTCACGGGCCGGAATACTTCCTCACGTGCTTCCATCAGATCACTGATCAACTGCGCTGTATTGTCGTAGAAGATATTTGCGCTTGCGGAGAAGTGCAGGAGCACCCGGTTCAGTGACTCGGGAATGTATGGATAAATTTTCTTGAGGTCTACGACCCTGTTCTGAAAGATCAGATTAACGTCATCAAGTGTTAAATGCCGGTAGACCGGATGGTTTATATTTTTCAGGTGCTGCAGCGTTACGTCACCCTTCCCTGCGAGGAATACGAGGAGATTCCCGAGTCCGAAGAGGTCGTAGCTGAACATGCTTTCTTTATGCATGTAGTTAAAATCAAAATCTATCCAGCGATAGCGGTTTACACGATTATCGAGGATCACATGGTCACGCCTGATGTCGCCATGCTTTTCCCGGTGATCATGGAGAAACTTTATGGCCCTGACGAGTTCGATATAATCATCGAGGAGCGCGGGAAAATAATTATGGAAGTATTCTTCATGATTGCTGTCAATCTCATGGATAACATCTGCAATTGTCTTGCCGTGAATAAAATCTATGATCCGGATAATATTGCCGCTGTCGTCCCTGGCGCTGAAACCATGCATGAAGTGGGGGTGCCCCCTGACCAGTTCGAGTATTCTCGCCTCCTTTTTCGGGCTGCGCATGCAGTTGAATACCATGCCGCCAACGCGTGACTTGAACTTTTCGAGGAACACGAGCTTTATGATTTTGGCATTGCCGTTTAACAAATCTACTGCCTTTTTCACCCAGTATTTCGGCTCTTCATCGATCCCGAAACGGCCTTCACGCAGGCTGTTCTTGATCAGGTACGGATGATCGTCCAGGATGAGGACATCGTGGTAATCTACCCTGAAAAAATCAGACGTGTCGGTAATAATTTTTATCTTTTTCGGAATCTGCGAATGCGGCGTGTGGCGGGCGATCATGTCCCGGAGTTCGGACTGAGAGAATTTCTGAGATGAAGATGGCGTGCACGCTGTTGTCATTTTTCAAAAAGCCATACAAAAGAACACGTCCCTGATGAGACCGATTCTCTGGGCAGGTGCCCGGTTCGCTGATGGCGGATTCCCTTCTGCCCAGAGGTATTCTTTAAAACACTATAGGTTTCTTATCGGTTGGATGGTTGAAAACTTGACGGTGTTCCTTTTTCAACAAGACAGCCCGCGGTGCAATGCCTGTCTTAGCGGAGTGATGAAATATGCCTATAATACGATGACTTGTCATGATTCTTCGGATGGAACGAAGATGCTGATAATGTCATATGAAAGGGGTTTGTTTTTTCATGCCGTATGATATGATTATCGTAAGACGCTCTGTGCGGATCAATTGAAAGGGAGGTGCTTTAATCATGAAAAAAATTCTTATTGCTGTGCCGATAATTCTTGTTGCCTTAGTCCTGGTACTCGGATTTTATATGAATTCAATCGTAAAAAGCGGGGTAGAGACAGTTGGCTCGCTGGTGACGGGTGTATCTGTAAAGCTGAAAGATGTCGATATTTCTCTCATGTCCGGAAAAGGACAATTGAAGGAACTTTTTGTCGGGAATCCGGAGGGGTTTAAGACTGAAAGTGCGTTCAGGTTAAAAGAGGTGAAGATCGAGCTTGATGTCCCGTCAGTGTTGTCCGACAAAATAATCATAAAGGAGATACTTATCAATGCTCCGGACATTACCTATGAAAAAAGCAGCAGTGGCGATAACATTCAGGCAATCCTGAACAATATAGAATCATTTGCCGGCGGAGTTCAGAAAGTTGTTCCTGAAACGGGGAAAGCTGAGCAGGAGGAGAAGCAAACTGAAAAAGCGGGAAGAAAGGTTCAGATTAATAACTTCATCATAACTGATGGAAAGGTGAATATGAGTGCAACCGCGCTTCAGGGACAAAAGCTGTCATTCCCCCTGCAGGATATTCATATCAGGGACATTGGTAAGGAGAAGGAAGGCACTACCATGTCAAAAGCGCTGCAGCAGATATTTGTTGTCTTGAATAAAAACACCGTAACCGCGGTTGCAGGGTCGGTAGCGGATATCGGGAAGACCGCCGAAGAGACAGTGGGCGGAGCGGTCGGCAAGCTCAAAGGATTGTTCGGGAAGTAGTATAACGTTCGAGCGCTTCAGACGGCTGAGACGGTTGGAACCATGTATTTCTCCATGCGTGCTCCAGGTATGTGAACGAATATGATTAGAGGAGCTTCGCGGCCTGTTCGGCAAGCGCTGACCGTGCGCTCTTCCTGAGGTTCAGGTAGCAGAAATTTTCTTCCTGAATGAAGCGGTTTATCAGGTAGGCGAGGCCGTTTGATGCAGCATCAAGAAACGGTGAATCTATCTGCTCAAGATCACCCGTAAAAACGATCTTGGTTCCTTCACCGCAGCGGGTGATAATGGTTTTCACATCAAGAGGCCGCAGGTTCTGCGCTTCATCGATAATCAGGTAGCGCTGCGGCAGGCTTCGTCCCCTTATATAGGTGAGTGGTTCTATTTGAACAATGCCTGCTTCAATGAGATAATCCGAACTCTTGTAATTCGTGTCTTTATCGTCTACATGTTCGTCAGATGTACCGACGATGACATCAAGGTTGTCATAGATTGGCTGCATCCAGGGGTGCAGCTTTTCCTGAATATCACCGGGCAAAAATCCTATGTCATTGCCGAGCGGGACAATCGGACGCGCAACCATAACCTGCTCAAATTTTCTCGAATATTCCGATGGACCCCTGTTTGAAGATTTTGTGCATAAATGAAGGCCGGCTGCAAGGGCCAGCAGTGTCTTCCCAGTGCCTGCCATGCCGGTCAGTGCAACAACATTGACATCGACTGACAGCAGCGCATCGATGGCGCATTCCTGCTCGATGTTTTTGGGGGAAATAGTCATGATGGACCGCTGCCTTCTGATGAGTTCCATTTTATCTTCACCATAGGCCCTGAATATCCTGTCTCCTGATTTTACGTACCTGACTGAGTGAATCCCGTTCGATCCGTTCTCCTCTTCGCTGACCGGTGCTGCATCCTTCCCGTCCTCGAGGACATTGCCGTACTTCTGAAACACCGTGGTTTTGTCTTTCAGGTAGTCCTGGGTTTCGATCCCGAGCGAGTCCGCCTTGATTCTGACAGACGTGTCCTTTGATACCAGGATTACGGGCTTTGTATTATTTTCATGGATTGCCAGTGAAAAGGCGGTTGAAATAATCCGGTTGTCGTTGGTCTGTTTTTCGAGGTGGGAGTTTTCATTGATGACAACGCGCAATGATCCGCCGCTTGGCAATGCTACCCCCGATGACAGCTTGCCCGTTTCCCTGAACGTATCGATGAGGCGCAGCGCCTGCCGGGCTGAATAGGGGATTTCTCCGTTCCCCCTCTTGAGCTTGTCAAGCTCTTCTATGACCGTAATCGGCAGGATGACCTCATTGTCTTCAAAATACAGAAATGCCTCAGGATCGTGAATCAGCACATTTGTATCAAGGACGAAAATTTTTGTCATTCATCGTCTCCTGTGGTTATATCGGAATTAAGAGTAGTTTGCTTTACTTATGATGACCCCCCCGATGTCCGCCGCGAGAACAGTCCGGGAGGCAGAAGGAAATTTGTAATTCGAATATATTATATTTAGATATGTATCAGATGTGCTTCCCTTATGAGCTGGATGAAGTTACTCTTAAGGCGTATCTTCAGAAGTCATCACGGAAAGAAATATCTCTTGTTCTTACCGACAATGCAACCAGTATGCTTTCACTGCGTCCCGAGGGAAAGCATACTGTTGCGCTCAGGCTGCACAGGATGTTCCTCTCAGCATGTAATGATGTACTCGATGAACTGGCCTCTTACATAAATGACACCAGACAGAAAACCCCGCTTGTAAGAAATTTTATAAATAATAACCTGCACAGATTAAGGGAAAAACCGCTCAGGCAGATGAAGGCTCGAACAGAGGGAAAGCATTTTGACCTCCATGACATATTTCGAAGAATAAATAGTAAATATTTTAACGACGCGGTATCTGCTTCCATTTCCTGGGGATCGAAAGGCCCGAGGCGGGTGGCCAGGCACCGGACGCTCGGCAGTTACAGCAGTCATGGTCATGTTATCAGAATAAATCCTATTCTCGACGCTAAAAGCGTCCCGCGGTACTTCATGGAGTTTATTGTTTATCATGAAATGCTGCATGCTCATATGGGGATTGAAAAAAAGGCGGGCAGACGTTCTGTGCATTCAAAAGAGTTCAGGCGCCGCGAGAAGCTCTTTCAAGAGTACGAGAGGGCAATTGAATGGGAAAAGAAGCGGTGGTAACCAGCGTAAGGTTAATGCAGAGGTCGGCCCTCGGTTCACGAGGTCCGACCTCAATTCTGGTTCTGTGTGTTGCATCTTTGCCTGGTTGGAACCGCGCCATTCCTGCTTGCAGGCAGGGCAAACTCCTTCTATAGCCGCCCTCCCGACACATTAAGGTAATTTCTTAATCTTCCGATAAGAGAGCCGAGAATGGATTTGAATTAACACAGGGAGGTGTTATCATGTACGACTCGATCAAGCAGTGCAACATCTGCAAAAAGGAGTACACATCCATGCACGTTGAGGTCAAACCCGGGGTAATCATTCATGCCTGCCCGAGTTGTCTGGAGAAAGCCAAGGATAGTTTTATCTGGATCTGCGTGAGCTGCGGGAGAACATACTTCAGACCCAAAGACACGGTTCTCAGCAGGCTTGAAGAATATGGGCTGGAGAATGCCTCGATGCTTTGCGACGGGGTCCAGCTGATACTCGGCATTGACATGTGCATAGAGTGTAATCCCCAGGGAATCGTTAATTACGTCAACAGTGAAGAATTTGCAATCGAGATGGGTGCCTGCACACAATAACCGTTCGGGCTGAAGAACTAGGTACAGGTCATATAACGTTCTTTTTTCGGCTGTTCAGCACCCAGACCGAATCGCGTATACAGCGATTGTGCAAACAGGAAATCGAGGTGCTCCACTGACTCCGGATGACAGCCAAACACCCTGTCCCATACATCCCACCGTTCCATGCATAAATATGCCAGAGCGTTGTCGGCGCTGTATTTTTTCAATTCGTTATAAAGATATTGGTACATTGAAACACGCAGCGGCTTTACATACCTGATTTTTGCATCATCTCCGAGCACCATCTCTGCGCTTGTCAGTCTGCTGTCAGGATAGTTGTTCTCAATTTTCTTCTTCATTTCAGGGTTGAACCGGAGACTCCCGATGGATATCCATGCGATTCTGTCCGGTGGCACGGCTTCAAACACATCAGCAACGAGCTTCTTATATCCCTCTTTCCATCTGTCATACAATATCATGGGGTCAAAATGCAGTCCGATGAGATAGCCTGCGCCCGCAGACTTTCGGATTGCTGAAACCCTTCTCTTGAGGGATGCCGTCTGATGCTCCTCGGATGCGATCAGCTCCTCTGTATTGAGGGACCAGGAAAGTACGGTTTTCCCCTTATGGTCAAGTGACAGAAGTGAGTCAACAGCGTCTGATTTTGTTTTCAGCTCAAGCACGGCATTGTTCAGACGGGCAAAGGCCTGAATAAGTTCCTGCGCCTGGCCGGTCTTCTTTTCCAGGGCCAGGCTGTCTCCCAGTTCCCAGGTCCCGATTCTGAAAAGCCTCGAGGGCTCAGACCGCAGCGCATCCTTTACTTCATTCATCAGATGCGCGGTATCATCAACGATCTTTGTTGAACCGTCGGTGAGGTAATTCTGAAGAAAGCAGTAGGAGCACTCAAAAGGACAGTTATGGACGGATCGTAAAACGTGCACATTACAGCACAGATATTTACGGTTCAGGGTGGCGCAGGTACCCAGGGCAGTCCCTTTTTTCGAGATGCGGCGCACTTCCTGTTTGCCGTCTTTAAAATGGGTAAATTTCTTATGGTACATGTGCTGATGGTATCAAGGCTTTACCGAGGTCGGACCTCCGCATCTGGAGGTCCGACCTCGAGATAGGTCAAAAAATAAATATATGTATCCTACAGCTCATCCAGGATCGACTGAACTGCTTCTTTTACATCGGGTGAGGCCAGGGTATCGAGGACCGGCTGCCACTTTTGGGGATCACTGATATTCAGTGTCACATCGAGCTTCTTGTTTTCAAGCGTGCCGTCCCAGGTAATCTGTATCTCTTTTGGTAAATGCAATTGTTTTATGATCCCCCGTATATTTGCATTGACTGCAGACAGGGTCGGGAAACGTTTAAGGTATAAGAGCTGACGCAGTTTTTCGGTTTTGTCACGCTGACTCAAAGATGACTCGAAAATATCCTCGACCTCAGGTTCAGCCAGGAAATCCTTTATACGTTTATTTGTGGCCCTCAGATAATCTTTCAGGTGCGATGCAATTTCATCGAGCGTCGATGCGGTCAGCTGCAGTGAGGTATTCCATTGGATAAGCTGGCTCAGAATGTCCGGTGAGTAGTACGAAAGATTGAGAAGCTGTTTCAGGGAAAACTTTTTTTCATGACAGAACTGCCTGAGTTCTCTCGGGAGATGAAAGATACGCTCACATTCACGCAGAAACTCAGTGTGGGGCTTGAATTCCAGCGCTCCGCACAGCACCTTCAGAATCCATGACTCGGGGACATTCATCGAAATGGCAAAACAGAGAAACTGGACTTTGTTCATCACACTTGATTCGATATCATTTCTTCTGTTGCAGTGAATGAGTGAAACGATATCCGTTACCGGTGTTGTCTCCGGCAGCACCATCGCCCGTATCAGCCGTTCATCGCTCTGCTTTGCGTACTCGGCCCTTTTTCTGCCGTCAACGAGATGGATCAACCCCTTGCGGTCTCTGTAGACGACAATCGGATATAAAATTCCGAGCGTGCAGAATGTGTTGAGATGGCATGAGGGTTCTGATATGGAATCAAAGATAAAATCACGGAGGGCAAATCGGCTGTCATTAATCAGGACATCGTTAATATGTATGCTTTCAGTCGGCATCTGTTTAATTAGATTTTACACAATATTCAAATTTATAAGTAGTCAGTAATCAGTATTCAACGGTCAGAGTGACAAACCGACTACCGACGACTGACTACCGACCAAGTGCCTCAAGCATCCGCCTCCATTCTTCAGCATCATTGATTTTCCCTCTTTTTTCAAAGCCCTTAAGAAGTATGGACAACTTTTTCTTCAGTACCGCGGCCAGTTTCCTCCTGAAATCGGGATGCTCCTCCACCTCCAGTAATCCTGACAATGACTGTACCCTGAACCTGTCCATGGCAGGATATTTTCGTGAAAGCTGGTCTGCATGGCCGCCGTATTTCATGACAGACAGACCCGGTTCCAGTCCCACGGGATGGCGCCGGGATATTTTCAGCCAGAGGTCATAATCCTCACACACAGGGAGGCGTTCGTCAAAATTCCCGTATTCCTCGAGCAGTGATTTCCTGAGCAGTACCCCCGACGGAGAAACAAGGCATCGCTCAAGCGATGCCTCCCATATCCACCCCTCCGGTTTTGCATGATGTTTACAGGGATTTACCCGTTTGCCGTTCCTGATCCAGATCTCTTCCGACTGGAGTATCTGGTAAAACGGGCATCTTTTGAGAAATTCAACCTGGTTTTTTAACTTGTCCGGCTTCCAGCAGTCATCAGAATCGAGAAAGGCGATCCATTCTGTCCCCGCATGCTTGATGCCTTCATTCCTGGCCTTTGACGGACCGGCATTGACCGAGAGCGTCACAACGGTCAAGGAATCCCCGTACCCTTTCAGGATTTCCCCTGTACTATCGGTGGAGCAGTCGTCAACGACAATGATCTCTTCAGGCGCGTTCGACTGGCAAAGGACGGAATCGATCGCCCGTTGAATGGTCTGCTCGCGGTTGTATGCAGGAATGATGACGGTTATTTTTATTTGATTTTCTTGAATGTGTTTCAGTAATCCATTTGTATTCCCTTTTACCGGGGGTGGCGTCGAATGGGGGGCAGTGCAGGCAGGAAAGCTGAAGAGGTTTTTTATTTCCTCTTTCAAGAGATCAAGATTTTTATTGAAGTCAGTTATCGCGTTTTTATCAGAATAATCCGTGCTGAATTTCAGGCAGTGGAAAATGATGCCGGTTTTGCTGAAGACCCGGGCCTGCGCAAAACATTCCATATCAACGGCATCATGCTTTTTCCACGATGCGGGAACCCGATCCAGTTTTGATGTCGTAACGCTTATCAGGAAGCGAACAGGAATTGCACTGTCAGGCACCGGCACCGGGAATCGTGTATCAATTGCGTATTGATCACCCTCTTCATTACAAACATATTCAGGTTTGATCCAGCGGGCAAGAGAGCGTCTTTTGCCGGTGACTCCGCACGTACCGATATTGACGACAAAAAGAGGAGTTATATTATCGCGGATCCAGCATGCGGCTTCTTCACTTGCCTTCAGGCCAGCGCCTGTGATAACGACCAGAATCCCTGATGGATTTACATGCTGCTGATTGCTGGCTCCTGCCCTCAAGGCCGCAAGGGTATGGACGGGAATGTTGTGAGCACGCAGCCAGTTTATTGGCAGTTCCTTCCTGAGGGCCGCAGTTATAACGAGCTGGATCCTAAATTTTCTTCGACGTGTGGAAATGATGTTCTTCATGCCAAAGGGTATTCGGCTGTTATAAGACGAATCAGTTGGCGGGGCATCGCCGCGCCCCTACGCATCTTTGAATATTTGTATCCTGCCAAATTCACCGTCATAACCGGGGGCTATATGGATGTCACCTTTTCTCATTCGTACAATCGCTTCCTTAAGAAGGGGTGAGCCTGCTTTTTCGATCTCATCAGGCGAGGCATCCAGAAGGACCGTGAATTCACAGCCGATTTTTTCGAGAACCTCATGGTACAGAGCGGTTACCTTTTTACTGTTCACGCCTACCTTCACTGTTTCAGAGATGATCTCGGCCAGGGGGATTATGGAAGTAAAGCCCGGAGCGCCATCCGGTTTGAAACCGCTTTCCCTGTCGGCAAGTTTTTCAACCCTGTGCATTACCCCTATGGTCATCTTTTTACCGCATACCGGGCAGAGGTAGTCGTGCACGATTGTATCTTTAGGGGAGAGACATGCATTGCAGGCTCGGTGGCCGTCATAGTGGTATTTCCCTTCTTCAGGGAAAAATTCTATTGTCCCGGCAAAACCTTTCTTTGTCTTCAGCGCATCAATGAGTGCACGGTACGATATTTCAGTATCAAAGACGTTCGATTCACGTCCTATCTTTGCCGGTGAATGCGCGTCGGAATTCGATATCAGCGTGATCCCGTCAAGGGCCGAGAGCCGCCAGTTCATCGGCGGGTCTGAGGAAAGTCCTGTCTCAATTGCGTGGATATGAGGGGTGAGTTCTTCATAGCATTCCTCAAGAGAGTCAAAGCCGGACGCAGCGCCGAACACCGAAAAATGGGGCGTCCAGGCATGAGCAGGAACGAGCATGGCTTCGGGAGCAGCCTCCAGGACGATCTTTAGCAGTTCCTTAGCGTCGAGTCCGAGGATGGGCCTGCCGTCGGAATGCAGGTTCCCGATTTGAGACAACGCGCGATTGATCTTTTCCGCACCCGCAACATCAGGGACAAAGACGATTGAATGAACTTTTCTCGTTTTGCCGTTCTTGCTGTAGATGCAGCTTATTTCAGCAGTGAGCAGAAAGTGGACGTCTGCCCGGCACGAGTGCGGCACATCGCTGCCACGCAGCTTCTTTTTTAATGAAAAAAGACCGTTGCCCGCAGGCTCGAGCTTTTTCTGTAATTCTTTCAACCACTCAGGATGGGTAAAGTCACCGGTACCGATGACCGAGATGCCTTTCAGCTGCGCCCACTTCCAGAGACTCTCCGGTGACATCTCTCTGCTCGTTGCCCGTGAATACCTGGAATGGATGTGAAGGTCGGCGATGAAGCGCATTGAAAATTATAGCATGAAAAGCGGGGAAGCGTGAAAGCCAGGAAGCCAGCAAGCGGGGAAGCCGGAAGCCGAAAAAATTCCAGAATTATGATATGCTAATCAGCTAAGGGACATGGCAAGATATCGAGATTTAATTATTTTTCGGAAGGCCGATGAGCTGGCCTATCAGAATTACTGTTTGACTAAATCCTTTCCGAAAGAAGAGATGTTTGGTATAACATCTCAAATAAGAAGAGCCGCTTTATCCATTCCATCAAACATAGCTGAAGGTCATGCCAGAAAGAGCGATAAGGAGTTCCGTCACTTCATTAACATTGCTCTCGGTTCATTGGCAGAGACAGAATATCTATTCTTTTTTTCAAAGAGACTTGGGTATCATAAAAAAGAGTTGCCCCATATTGAATCGCTTATTGAAGAAGTCGGAAAGGTTCTATGGAGCTTTTATAAATCTATTTGACTTCCTCGGAACTGATCTGTTCGTTCCTGACGTCTCTGCTTCCGCCCCTCGTGGCTTCCTCACTTCCGCGCTAACAAGCTTCCCCGCTATTCAAAGTGGTGGGCGTGGAGGGAGTTGAACCCCCACGGGTTGCCCCACTGGATCCTAAGTCCAGCGCGTCTGCCAGTTCCGCCACACGCCCAACGTGTTTAAATACCAAATACCAAAATTCAAATAACAAATAAATTTCAAATTCAAAATTCTAAACGACAAAAAACACGAACCTGTCATCACGATAACCTGTTTAAGATTGTAATGAATTGATAATTATTTTGTCTAATGCGTATCATTCATGGCGAACGCTCTTCCAATGATTGCAGACAGGGGAGGTTGTAGATTATCTATGTGTGCGATATCCCATAACCCGAGTTGAGGTTGAACCTCCAGAAACGGAGGTTCAACCTCTGCATTGTCTTAACAGAGACTGATCACGCTCATTGCGGAATACCAGAGTTTACGTTACAATTACTGATCCTTTCTTTATCATACGAAAACGTTAATGAAAGCAAAAAACCAGCAAAAGTCAACGGACGAAGACCGCAATGAACTCGCGCGTCAACTGAAAGAGGCGTTTAAAACGGTCTCGCCTTTTATCGAGAAGCATACAGAAATCGTCTGTCCCGAGTGTGAAAAGGTGTGCTGTGCTGACAAACATGGACGGCATGACAGCAATGACCTTCTTTTTCTTGGATCCCTCGGTACGGACATCCCTGAGTTTCTTCATGAGCGGGAAGAAAATGATGCCTGCCGCTTTATCGGTGAAACAGGGTGCTGTCTGGAGCGATGGATGAGGCCATACCGGTGCACCTTTTTCTTCTGCGATATCCTTTTAAAGAGTATTGAAACTGACAATGCAAAGCTCTACGGGGCGTTTATCAGCTACTTTCAGTATCTTGTATCTCTCAGACAGGAGCTGATTGGATGAGCACGCGCGGGAGCAAAAAGAAGAGAGATTTCCGACTGGGAGTCCACACCTCGATAGCGGGCGGTATATCAAAATCTATCGAGCGTGCGGCGGCCTTAAACTGCAATACCATGCAGATTTTCTCCCATAATCCGAGGCAGTGGCAGAAGAGCGGAATCCCCGATGAAGAAGTGGAGCGATTTAAAACGCTCAGGAAGCAGCATGATATTAATCCTGTCTTTATTCACGTATCGTATCTGGTCAACCTCGCTTCCCTGTCAAAAACGATCCTGCGAAAATCAATAGACTTGTTATCCTATGAGCTTGAGACCGCTGATACACTTGGTGTTGAATATGTCATTCTTCATACCGGGAGCGCTGCCGGTGAAAATCAGAAGAGCGCCAGACGCAGGGCCGTGGAGTCAATTCTCAGGGCTGTTGAATCCAGACAGTATGCATCATGTCTTGTACTGGAAAACACGGCGGGTGAACGAGGCGACATAACATCATCAATCCCGGCACTGGCTGAAATAATTGATACGTGCAGCAGTGACCGGATCGCCGGCATCTGCATTGATACATGCCATGCGTTTTCTTCAGGGTACGAAATCTCAGTGCCTGAAGGAACAAATAAACTCCTTACTGAAATTGATGAGTGTATCGGGCTGGACAGGCTCAGGCTTATACACCTGAATGATTCCAAACGTCCTCTTGGATCGGGCATTGACAGGCATGAACACATCGGCGCCGGTCATATCGGCATCAATGGGTTTAAAACTTTTCTCTCGGACAGGAGAATTTTAAATGTGCCGATGGTCCTTGAGACCCCTAAAAAATCTGACGATGATGATAAAATGAATCTCAGGAAGGTTTACGGGATGCTTGAATGAACCGTCTGTTTGTATGGCAGAATTCTGGAGCAGAATCTCCTGCAACACCGTGTCTGCATGCTGCAGGAGATTATTGATTTAGTTTTCGCAGCAAAGGCGTTTCATGCTCTTTTTTCCGGTGGGCGAGACATCCATAACGACATTAATCTTGTTCCCGCAGGCACTGCAGAGCTTAGTCGCACTTCTTGCATCTGAGCGTGCTGCAACATTCGTTTTTGATTTTCCAGACATCCTGACTACCTCCTTTCATCTCTCTCTAATCGTGCAGGAAAGCACAAAAATTTCCCGTTCAAATTGCGACGCACAATCCTTCCTCTCAATGTTACCTCTTCTTATATCTGGTAAGTCGAGGACAGCCATGCAGCATAATTGCGGGCAAAATAATATACAGTTATGAAAAAATATTGTCAATATGGCTTCAGGTGAAAGACCATGCAGGGGTTGGGCCTCCGTCTCTGGAGGTTTAACCTCAACTCAGGCCTATAAATCAACAGGCCATTTGATTAAAGTGCACTGTTTGATATAAAATGAAAACCGGAAAAATCAAAATGAGCCGATTGATATGCCCGCAACATTAAGCCGATTTACATTCATCCTGTTTCTTCTTTTTTTCTTCAACTCCTGTGCCACCACGGAAAAGGAGCCCCCTGTATTTGATCCTGAGGTGTCTCTCAACGAGGCGACCGAAAAGATGAAAGAGGGGTATTATGAAGAGGCCCGGGAAATCCTTCAGACCATTATTGCCAAGGATGCATCGCAGCAATACGCCCTGATAGCGAAACTGAAAATCGCTGATTCATATTTTGAGGATGAACTGTATGAAGAGGCGGTTACGGAATACGAAAATTTTCTGAAGGTGCATGAACAGCACAAATTCTCGTCATATGCCCAGTACCAGCTCGGCATGTCTTATTTTAAAAGGATAAAAACCCCTGATGTGAGTTTTACGATCGCACAGAAGGCACTGGCCGAGTTCGAAAAACTCCAGAGGGAGTACCCCCGGAATCCGTACATGGATGTTACAGAAAGCCGGATAAAATCCTGTAAGCGGGTGCTTGCAGAGCACGAATTTTATGTCGGTGAATTTTATTTTAAAAAGGGCTCGTTTCAAGCAGCGATCCAGCGGTTGCAGGCATTGCTTGATACCTATCCCGGTTCAATAAAAGAATCAGAGGCCCTGTATTACATTGGGATCTCCTACGAAAACCTGGGCCAGAGGGACAATGCCATCACGACGCTGACAACGCTCATCCATAAATTCCCGGCCACTGAATTATCGAATGAAGCAAAGAAACTTATTTCATCATTCAATAATTAAGCAGTGAAATATTATCCTGCCTTCATTGACCTGCACGAAAGAGAAGCTGTTGTCGTTGGCGGCGGAAATGTGGCTGAACGCAAGGTGCGCGCACTGATCCGGGCCGGTGCATCCGTGAAGGTGATAAGCCCCCATCTAACAGAAAATCTCACAAAACTGAAAAGAAAAGGTCTTTTGAAACACATAAGGAGAAACTACCGCAGGGGTGATCTCAGGGGTGCATTCATCGTCATTGCCGGGACCTCTTCAGTTCTGACGAACGAGAGAATAGCAGCGGATGCGCGCAATCTTGTAAACGTGATTGACGTCCCTACTCAGGGGAATTTCATTGTTCCGTCTGTTGTGAGCAGAGGGAAATTGACCATTGCCATATCCACCGGCGGAGCCAGTCCCGCTGTTTCAAAGGCAATACGAAAGGAAATGGAGAAGCTGTATGGAAAAGAATTTGACCGTTATCTTCGTTTCCTCGAAACAATTCGTAAAAAGGCATCAGCAAAGATAACCGACACAAAAACAAGGAATGCGTTCCTCAAGTCGCTTGCGTCTGAAGAGCTGCTGACGATGTTGAGAAGTAAAGGGTTTCTCGCTGCTTCCCGTGCAATAACTGCTTCACTGGACAGACTGCTTTAAACGCTAGCGTATACCGGCTACCGACGCTATTTCATCATGCACCTGTTCGGCTAGACCCCTGTCGCCCATCAGACCTACGCGCACTGATATGGTTGTCACGCCCTGTCCCCGGTCTTTCAGGGAGACGAGGACTTTTTTCCCGTCTTTTCGAACGGAGTCTATCGTTCCCTTTGTTTCGCCCTTGGTGCTGTCAGATATGCTGATCTGGAGGTTTGCCAGCGCAGAGTTTGTTGCATCCCAGGCCCTTGAATAGGACAGCGGATATTCTCTTTCGAGACGTCCTTCAATGAATTTATAAGCGCCGATGCCCACTCCGGCTCCCACGCCGATCCAGGCAAGGACGCAGCCATATAAAAAAGTTAACGAACAGCCGATAATAATAAAATTTCTGACTCTTTTCATGATACCTCCTGATATTTTTAACTTATAAGAAATACCAGAAATACAAATAAAATACAAGTAGAAAATTATAGTATGGAGAGACAGGATTCACACCTGAACCGGAAAGTTTATTATCTGCGCTGCCTTATTGTGTTTATTCTACCGCAAGTTTCATCTCAGGATACCCCTTTCAATAACTCAAAAACCATGGTAAAATATTCTTGCTTTTTACCGTGATGACCTGATGTTGATGGAGAAAAGGAACAGCGATGGCAAAAAAAGTTACAAAAGCCGTGTTTCCAGCGGCAGGGCTCGGAACAAGATTTTTACCGGCGACGAAGGCCTCGCCAAAGGAAATGCTGCCAATCGTGGACAAGCCGATGATACAGTACGGCGTTGAAGAAGCGGAACTTTGTGATATTGAGGAATTCATTGTCATAACCGGCAAATACAAGCGGGCCATTGAAGACCACTTTGATTACGCATGGGAGCTTGAGGAGAACCTCAAGAAAAATGACAAGGACGCTCTGCTTGATGAAATTCAGCGCTTCTCGAGGCTTAAGTTTGCTTATATACGGCAGGGGGCCCCTCAGGGCCTTGGTCACGCGATTTACTGTGCAAAGCCTTTTGTAAAGGACGAGCCCTTTGCAGTGATCCTGAGTGATGATATTATAGACCCTGAAGACGGTCTTCTCGGCAATATGATAAAGACCTCGCTCAAGTATGATGCGAGTGTCATTGCCCTCCAGAGAGTTCCGAAAGCAGAAATACACCGCTACGGAGTCATACAGGGAACAGAAGTCGCCAGGAATATTTTCAAGATCAGTGATATGGTAGAAAAACCAAAGGCAGCTTCCGCCCCTTCTGATATGGCAATTATCGGCAGATACATCCTGACGCCTGATATTTTCGGTTTTATTGAAAAGACAAAGCCGGGCAAGGGTGGCGAAATCCAGTTAACGGATGCGCTGAAATCCATGCTCCTGAAAAAACCGGTTTACGGGTATTTATTTGATGGAAAGCGGTATGACGGTGGAGACAAGGTCGGATATTTAAAGGCAACGGTCGAACTTGCATTGAAAAATCCGTCAGTCAAGGACGAGTTCAAACAATATCTTTTATCCAGAATTTCAACACTATCGGAAAAGGAGTGAGAATGGCAGATTTAGACATAAAGGAAGAGCGTGATATTGAGATCCCTGAATCTCTCCCGGTACTTCCCGTACGAGACATCGTGATCTTCCCGTATATGATACTGCCCCTGTTTGTTGGAAGGGACATGTCTGTAAAGGCAATTGAACGTGCCATGGAAGGTGACAAACTGATACTGCTGGTATCACAGAAAGACGTGAATGTTGAAAGCCCTTCCAAAGATGACCTGTATAGTGTTGGAACGGTCGGTACGATTCTCAGGATGCTGAAACTCCCGGACGGGAGACTCAAGATTCTTGTACAGGGACTGACAAAGGCACGAGTGACTGAATACTCACAGCTGGAACCGTATTATGTTGGTGAGATTGAAAAGGTCGTTGACAAGGAACAGCCTGAATTGAGTCTTGAGGTTGAGGCGCTGATGCGCAATGTAAAGGAGCTCGTTGATAAATCACTGGCGCTTGGCAAATCGTTTCTGCCTGACATCATCGTGCTTATTGAAAACATAGAGGAGCCCGGAAGGCTTGCCGACCTCGTGGCATCAAACCTGGGATTAAAGGCAGACCAGGCACAGGAGCTGCTGGAACAGACTGAACCGATTGACAGACTGAAAAAAATCAGTGAGATCCTCAACCGGGAGGTCGAGCTTTTACTGGTCCAGCAGAAGATTCAGTCCGATGTGAAAGGGGAAATTGATAAAACCCAGCGGGAATATTTTCTGAGGGAGCAGTTAAAGGCGATCCAGAAAGAGCTGGGTGAAATAGACGAAAAGACGGAAGAGATACTTGAATTACGGAAAAAAATAACAGAAGCCCGGATGCCAGAGAAGGTGGAGAAAGAAGCCATCAAGCAGATTAACCGTCTTGAGAAGATGCACCAGGACAGTGCCGAGGCAGGTACAATCCGGACTTATATAGACTGGCTGGTCGAGATCCCATGGGCAAAGAGCACCAAGGACAACCTGGACCTTAAAAAAGCCAAGAAAGTACTGGATCAGGACCATTACGATCTTGAAAAAATAAAGGAACGAATCCTCGAATATCTCGGCGTCAGAAAGTTAAAGGAAAAAATGAAAGGGCCTATTCTCTGTTTTGTGGGCCCCCCCGGTGTCGGCAAGACGTCACTGGGTAAATCAATTGCGAGGGCGCTGGGACGGGAGTTCCACCGGATGTCTCTCGGTGGAATGAGAGATGAGGCCGAGATACGAGGTCACAGAAGAACATATGTAGGGGCGATGCCCGGAAGAATTATCCAGGGGATTAAAACCGCCGGCAAAAATAACCCTGTCTTCATGCTGGATGAAGTCGATAAAATCGGGATGGATTTCAGGGGTGATCCTGCCTCGGCCCTTCTGGAAGTACTCGACCCGGAGCAGAATTTTGCCTTTGCCGACCATTATCTGGGAGTTCCGTTTGATTTAAGCAAAGTGATGTTTATAACGACTGCAAACCTGATGGACCCCATCCCATCACCCTTGAGGGACAGGATGGAGGTGCTGTATTTATCCGGGTACACGGCAGAGGAAAAAATCGGGATTGCAAAGAACTACCTCATTCCCAAGCAGTTAAACGAACATGGCGTCACTGAGAAAAATATTGTGATCAATGACAGCGCCCTGCTCCAGGTAATTACGCATTATACAAGAGAAGCAGGCGTGAGAAACCTTGAACGTGAAATTGCAAACCTCTGCAGAAAGGTTGCACGAAAGATAGCGGAAGGGCAGATCAGGAAATACACGATAACGTCATCGAATCTTTCAAAGTACCTGGGGGTCCCCAAGTACCTTCCGGAGGAGGAAATTAAAAAAGATGAAGTCGGTGTTTCGACCGGTCTTGCATGGACCGAATCCGGCGGAGACATCATTTATATTGAGTCCACCATAATGAAGGGAAAAGGTGCGCTGACGCTTACGGGCCAGCTTGGTGATGTCATGAAAGAATCGGCCCACGCGGCCCTGAGCTACATACGGTCGAGGGCAAAAAAACTCGGAATCAGCAATTCCGTATTCTCAAACAATGATATTCACATTCATGTCCCCGCGGGCGGCATCCCGAAAGACGGCCCCTCCGCAGGCATAACCATGGCTACCTCAATTGCGTCTGCCTTTACGGGGAGGGCCGTATACAAGAGCATTGCGATGACCGGAGAAGTGACGCTGAGAGGGAGGGTGCTTCCGATCGGCGGGCTGAAAGAGAAATCCCTCGCTGCCAAGAGAATGGGAATTAACACGGTCATTATTCCCAAGAGGAATGAAAAGGACCTGGAGGACATTCCGAAGTACATCAGGAAGGACATGCATTTCATCCCCGTAGAAACAATGGATGATGTCCTGAAGAACGCCCTGAAAAAGGCAACGAAGAAGAGAAAGACACGTTAAGGCTTTCTGAATATTTACGATAATCCTGACGTTGTAATTGTGGGTTTGAGAATACCGGGATTCTAAAAGTTGTCAGTT
>Ga0209536_100006323_pt1 | contig 18149 bp, 28 predicted proteins | sample DeeMarSeWOR28_12_FD_187461 | JGI IMG/M metagenome (GOLD analysis project Ga0209536, IMG submission 187461) | Marine sediment microbial communities from White Oak River estuary, North Carolina - WOR-2-8_12 (SPAdes) (version 2) | ecosystem: Environmental > Aquatic > Marine > Intertidal zone >... | reverse complement strand
CTGATGGTTCATTTCAAATGGATGGATCAGATATAATAACTTCTGCTGGTCTTCAAACTGGTGTATTAAGGACAATTGTTCCGATTGTTTTTGGATTAAATGGAACAATAAGCACTGCTGATGATTATCTTAGAGGCATAAATGGTACTGATCCAGGAAATTATACATTACCATTCGATTGTACATTAATAGCGGCAACACTAAGAGCCGATTCAATAACAATGGGTGCTGGCGATGAACATATTATCGAAGTATGGAAATCTACTGGCGTTACTGCTTCATCATTTACATATAATGAAACTGTGTTAAGCGTTACTAATAGTGATAATGGAAATTACGGTAAAACCAATACCAGTTTAAGTACATCTTACAGTGCTGGTGAAGCTATTCGGATATACTTTGATGTAACCGATATTACCGCCCCAAGCATGGTTGATCCAGTAGTTATTTTATGGTTTTTAATGAAGGCAAATTAATATGAAAATTTTTAAATTAGTTTTAACATTGTCAATTATGGTATCTGGTTACTTAGGCTATACTAATTACCAGACCATCGAAGAGAAAGCATTAGCTGTTAAAAAAATGGCTATGGAACGTGAGCCCCTGTCAACCAGAAGGGCACCAACCTCCGCTGATGAAGCAAGGGCGAGGGCAAGGGAAAGTATTGAACCGTCAGAGTCAAGTGACAATGATTCAGAAGAAAATGGTGTTGGTGATGGTGCGGAAGATTGGATTAAATTAATTTTAGAATCGGTTCTTCCTTTAGTTGCTCCAATAATAGTGGCTAAGTATAAAAAGAAACAGGAAGACGGAACAGTTAAGACTCTTGATGATAGTATAGGCGAGCTAGCTGAAAATATGGGTGTCAGCAGAGCGTTTATTCGTGGGAAGCTCGGCTTGGGAGATAAGAGGAAAAGTCAAATTAGAACTTCCCATAAACGTAGACTTAATGATAAAAAATCTTAGCTTTTAATCTTACTGTCCCATAGAGTTTAGTAAATACACCACAACTTAATACACCAGCCTTCCATTCAACTGGGAATGTGTATTTTATTTTGTTCTGATCTTTTTCTAAATCCATATTATGTACTGGTGCGGCAAACCAGAATCCAATATTTTGTTTAGGATGATTCTCCTTCCAATAAAAAGAGAACTCCACCTTATTAACCCAAATAGAGTCTTGAATCCCCCAGTAAGGCTCTTCTATTATTATTCTCCATTGATTCATTCTTCCAAATTCAGTAGGATTAGAACAACCAACCTCACTTTCTTTTATCTCAAACCAACCAGTATCAACTGTTTTTGTTTTATGTACCTGTATTGTTGTTGGTAATTTACATCCATCACAAATAGCTAAAAGTAACGCAAGAATTACGACAAACAAAATTGTAAAAATTGTTCTCCAAATTACTTCTTTTGTGTACGTCATTTTAACACCACCATTTTTTTAGTTAACATTCTTATACTATTGGTTCTTAAATTATGGACTTTAAGTATATAAAAGTATGTGCCACTAGCGATATTAGAACAATCTATGCCCGCCTTGTGTTCACCAGCACCCATTCGCTTGTTGATCACCGAAGCGATTTGACTTCCTTTTAAATCGTAGACAAAGAGCTCAACGTGGGATAGTTCATCTATCTTGAATCCTATTGTGGTAGTTGGATTGGCTGGGTTTGGGTAATTTTGATATAATGCTATTCCGTATATAACTGGTACAAAGATTACAAATCTTCCTTCAGTTTCATGGAACCCGCCACATGATACTGACTCCAATCTATAGGTATAAGTTTTACCCTGTAGTATTTCATTGTCTGTAAAACCATATGTACTGGATACTGCTGTACTTCCCTGTCCCGCTACCGTAGCTATAATTTCCTCGGCTTTGCCGTGCTCCTTTCGGTATAGATTAAACATACAGTTGTTTAATTCTGATTCGGTTATCCATGTTATTACGACATCACCATTGATTAATACTGCTTCAAAAAAATTCATTGTTATAGGAAGGGGCGAATCCGCTGTATCTATACCAATATAGTAAGCGTTTGTAGAACTACCATGATACATAAGACTATCTACTATTAAAGTACGATTACCGTCTTCGGAAAAGTAAGAGGAATCAATATATACCATATGGGTAAATGTTATTTCATATATTCCCTGTGGATAATCTATTGGTATTTTTATATTCATTGTGTCTAGCCACCAATAATTATCAGTCCAATTATATTTTTCACTGTGATGTCTTGCCGTATCAACTCTCCATAAAAATGATGTATATGGAGATTCATATACTGGATTTAACGTATCTTTAACTAATGTTATTAATACAGAATCTTCGTCTATTACTTCATATGGTACATTATATCCGTCATTTATTTTATATATGTATACTTCAAACCAATGATCATCTTGCGCATTTAAGTTTTTACACATACTTAGGATTACTGCTATTATCGCCAATATAATTGAGATTATACTTATACTAACTGAATAATCTTTTTTCATTTCAAATCCTTTCTGAAACGCTTGCCTGTGGCAGATTTATACGCCAAAGTATCTGCCCTGTCGTGCTCCTTATGCCCGTTATGTGCCCGTACCCATTGAAATTCGAAGTCATGTTTCATCATGAGTGGATAAAATCTTTGCCAGAGATCTGCGTTTTTTAATTGTTTACCATTAGTTCTTTTCCAGTTTGCATGAGCCCAGCTTTCAAGCCAGCCCTTTTCAACTGAGTTAATTACGTATTTTGAATCAGAGAAGATAGTTATGTCATAGCCATTGACAAATTCCTCGATTCGTTCAAGCGCAACAATAACACCCATCAATTCCATCCTGTTGCTTGTAGTACATTCAAACCCTCTGCTCAATTCTATCTTCTGATCATCATAAAGTATTACTATGCCATATCCCCCCTTGTCGTTAGTTTTAAAATATGAACCATCTGTATATATATCAACTCTCCCGTTCTCTTTCTTCACGTTTGGCCTCCGTGTATAATGTGATTGTTATTACAAACCATGCTACTGCTTGCCAGAACATTCCAAGTGCGGCACAAAACAACATTAACCCTATTCTTAAAGAATAAATAAATATTGTGCCTCGAATTGGTAGTTTTGGTGATTTGTCTTTCTGGTTTTTCCAGCTCGGCGGTGCTACCCATATGAGCAAGGTTAATAATAATAATACAATCGTTGAAAAATTAAATACGTTAAGTGCCCATTTAAATTGTGTTGAAAGAGCAACTAGGAAACCAAGCGATACATTTATTAAGTATATCCATATATGGTCTTTATAAATTCTCATAATTTTTTATATTCCCTTCTGATAATTTCTGACGGCGTAAAAGATAGCCTTCTCTTAGCTGGGATAACGGCGGGCTCTCCAGTTTGTGGATTACGTGCGTTTGTTCTTCCTTTTGAATACTTAACTCTAAATGTGCCAAAGCCACGAATTTCCAAGGAATCACCAACCTTCATGTCAATGAGGAATTGTTGAAATGCTTTTAAAAAATATTTAGATATGTCTTCTGCATCTGGCACTTTAATCTTTGCTTCTTTTGCAAAATATCTGTCAAGATGTTTTCTTTTATATTTCAAAATATTTCCGCTATGTTTTGGTGATAGTTTAGTAAAAAGCCGTGTTCATTAAATGATCTTATATACATTGCTGATATTGATTCATATTTAAAGCCAGCACCAACAACGGGGTAGCCGAGCCCAAAGACTAAATCGAGCTTTTCCCAAAAAGTCCTTGGGTCAACCACTTTCACAGTCCTGACTTCCCCGACCTCTAAAAACTGTGGCTCATAACTTATAAATGTTACGTAGTCACCTTTTCCAACACGTTCTATAGATATATCTACAAAGATGGGAAAGTTCTGATATAAGGTTAAATCGTATACCTTAAATGGTCTGAATTTTGAGTCGATCTTTCCAGATATACCGAACCACCCATCTCCGATTTGATCATTGTTAAATGAATGTATATTACTATCAAGCGAATCAACCTCTGTGACCACCGTATCCTGTCCAGCTTTAGCTTTAAGGGAGTCGAAGCTCATCTGTAATTTCGTATAGCTATCAGTTTTGCTATTATATTTTGATTGCAAATCTAGGATATTTTTTTTAAAACCGATTTCCCTTTGTGCTCCCGCTTCGATAGTTTCTGTCTTTGTAGCTATTGTTACGCTATCTTCCTTAACTGTTCCCTCAAGTTCCAAATTTCTCATAAGCAGATTTTGCTTATACGTCTCATTCTCGTTATACCACTTATATACCTTTAATCCGACAAATACGAGAATTACTATAATGACGATTATTGCAAACTTCTTCATTTTTTCACCTTTACCAAAAATGGTTCCCCAGCGGAAAATCGCACATTATTGAATCTATTTGAGCCGCTGGCAAATACGATTGCCTCTAATATAGGCTTATTTAGCTGAAATTCGATTTTTGCAATATCACCAGATAGGCTGTCATGCTCGAAAACAGCTATAAAATGGTCTTTTAGCAAAATTGGGTCAAATTTCGCATTTACCTCTAGAGACAAATTGTTGTCATACACATAATATTTGTCAATTTTGTAAAAAAGCGGGTCTCCAAGATCTATTTGAGTTGCTCTTGGGAACTCGCCTTCGTAAGTATAGACTATTTCCCGTTCTTTTTCACTGCACATAATAATAAATGCAGAAATAACGGACGATAATATAATTATTAATGATGGTATTTTATTCATAGTTTCCCTCTCTATAATGCTTGATTACTTCTTCCATTTTTTCGTACTTATCAAACTCCTTTTTCAAATCGCTCAGATCAGATACAAAAAGATCGATCAGTCGCCCGTATTCGAGCTTAACATAACCCAAAGTTTCTCTTTCTTTGATCCATTTCATTTTAATGTCGTCAATCAGCATCTTCTTCTTTCATGACATCTGACATGTCAACACCCTTGTTATCCCAAAAAGATTTACACACAGCATAACGCTCTTTTCGGTCTGGATGTTTTTGATTCATCTCCTCATCGCCCATACAGCGGTTGATGAAATCATCTTCTGTCTCATTTTCTCTTGGTGATGGCATTTTAGTGCTCCTTTAAATATTTTTCCCAATGACGCCTGACGTTTTCTTTGTGCATTTCATCAGTCGTCATTTTAAAATTTAAGCCCCTACCCTTGCATAAAGGGCACAATTCTGCTGGATAAAGATAAAGCATACCAGTATTGGGGCAAGAATGAACTGTTCTTTTAATTAAAACGACCATTACATATCTGGGTAATTAGTTATAAAAAGCTCGTTGTCGTCTAATTGTGCGATAGCATCAAGTTTAGAATCGCTAGATATTTCAACAAGGTGTATTTTAGTATCATCCTTTGCCCCAACTGATTCAACCACCCGCTTTAGCTCTCCCCATGTATACTCTTTAAACGTTAGGTTCTTTGTAATCTTTTCCATATTTGTTCCCTTTTTTCTCAAAACCAATTCCATGGCAAAAAAACGATCGTGGCCCAAAAACACCATCGGAATACTTAACAGAAACCTCATCACCAATAAGAACGTTTTCAAACAGATCCCTATCATCCCAAGTAAATTGCTTAGTGGTATCTTTCTTGAGATACATCTCGATGATAAATTTTTCCTCTATAGCATCAGCCGTGGAATCAAATGATTGTCCAGTATTTTGAACAAAGCTTTGCATATTATTCAAAATATCGTCTGAACTGACATAAACTTTATTTTTAATTATAGCCTTGCCAACAAATGTAGAATCTCCAACATAGCCATACTCTTTACCAAGCTTGACTTGATCTACTTCAAAATCACCAACAATTCCAAATTTATACAAATTTGTATTTATAGCCTGACCAAAATTGGAATACAAATCATTTACTCCTGTAGTAGCTTTCTGTTGCCAAAGTGTATTTAAAGCTTTGTAAGTTTCTCTTTTATCACTAATAAACATAACAACTCTAATAATTCCATCAAAAACCATAGCAACTGCGAGTGTTATAATCCATCCAATACTCATAAATTCTCCACAATAATTTTCTGATCAACATTAGCCTGTATATGCGATCTGTGTGAAATCAAAAATGTATATTGTTTATTTCCCCATTCGTGCGCTGTTTGCAACATATCATAGAAATTCATCAACACACTTGCATCCCATGCCTTATCGCTCTCATCCCAAAACAAACTATCATATCTTGTCGAAGATGTTTCTGATAGAGATGATTCTATTGCCATCCGCAAGGCGGCATCGACAATGGCTTTTTGCCCGCCAGACAAATAACTGGCAAGAACTTCATCGCCATCACTAAACACTACAATTTTAAATACTTCTTTGAAACCTTTTTTTGCTTTTGGTAAAGTGGTGACGATTCTTAAAGTAATATCATTATTTAGGCGGTCTTTTAAAAGCTCGTTCGCCTTATCGGTTATTACTAGTGCAAGGTTCTCAAGCATAAATATAGGAATTTCTTTACATGCTTTATCTACAATTTTCCAATCCTCAAGATGATTAAACCATTTATTAATTTCAATATCTTTATCAGCAACCATCTTTTCTTTTCTGTCCAACATTGATACCTGTTTAGAATACTCTTCAATTTTAGATTGCACTGTAGACAAATTATGTCTTGCGAGATTTACAGCATTCTCCATCTTTTCTTTAATGTTCTCAAGATTTCTGAGTTCCTTAATCATGTCTTCAACGTTAGATTCTTTGCGACGCTCTTCTAATTTTTTTTCAAGTTCCTTTTCACGGGATTTATTAGAATTTATCTGTTCACTGGTTTTTTTCTCCAGTTTTTTCAATTTATCATCTAAGCCATGAGATATTTCATAACATTTTTTAAGGTGTTTTCTATTGTTTTCAAATTTTGATGTTATACTATCTCTTATTTTTTCATACTCATCAAGTTGAAATTTAGCTCTGTGCCAACCATCTTTTTTAAGTTTCTCCAAAGTTTCCACAGCATTGGAGATATTATATTTCTTTTGCATTACTTTTACTTTTTTTTCCAGAGCATCACGTTCTTTTTTCTTTTCATCTAAACCATCCAGAGCTTTCCTTGCTCCGCTCAGTAGTGGACAGGTTTTCTCAAAATTTGAACCAATACACGGCACTTCTTCGTCACGGATTATCTTTGAGTCTTTTTCGTCTCTCCAGACTTCGTTATTGAGGACTCTTAAATTTCCCTCGGCTTCAATGAGTTGTGTTCGCTTAGCCGCCGCTTCCGTAATTCTGGATTCCAGGTCGGTCATTTCTTTATGTTTATCAAGTATATCTTGCTTATTATTTATTAGCTTTTCCCCCTTCGTAATTTCGCTCTCTTGAAACGCTATTGCTTCTTTGGTATCAAGTATATCCTTGTTGTTGCTGGAAACCATATCCTCGATCTCTTTTGCCTGATCGCTATTTTCTTTAGCAATACGACCATCATCGAGGTAGAGCCTGTTAAGTTCTTCCTTCATATTAATAATAAAATCATCTTCGCTCTCAGCTTTGGTAATATCTTTGTTGAGAGTGTTGGTTTTATTTATATGAGAAGCGAGTTCTTTGTTGCTATGGTCTACTTCTTCTTTTAATTTCGGGATATCTTTTTTCAGTTCTTCCAAATCATATCGGATTCCAAGCATTTCATCCACATCTTTTTGTAGTTCTTCTTGTACTGTTTTAGCGGTTGTTATTCTGCCGTCCATTACTTGAACTTTATTCTTAACGTAAGGGAGATATTTTTTGTCGTAGATTGTTATATTGAATAGATTCTTAAACAGATCTTTCCTATCGGCATCTTTCATATCTACTATGCTTATACTGCTTTGTGGATTGAATACAGAATTGATAAATAAATCGAAGTCACCCAATAGTTCTTCAACTTTTTCATCATAACTATCGAGCCCATCGGAGACAGGGTCTCCATTTTTGAAGAGGGTGGCGATCATTTTCTTTTTATAGCAATCAATTATGATGTGGCTTTTATATATATTGCCACTGACCTGAAACTCAAATTCTTTGAGTCCTTGGTCATAAAAATGATCATATAATGACCCCGCCCTTGTAGCCATTTTGCGATACGGGGTCATATTTTCTAATATTGTAGTTTTACCAGAACCAGTCTTACCAAAGATACCGACAACACCTTGATTGAACTGTGTGAAATCTATTTCTATTTCATCCTTACCGATACCTTTTTTGATTCCGATAGCATTATGCAGAATCAGTTTTCTTGGTATCATCGTCAGCCCATAGTTCGTCTAAGCGTTTTAATTCCCAATTATTGAGCGTTCTTTGTAAATCAAATAGTTCTACATGGTCAAGTGGTGTAGAGATTGGAAACATTAGTTTTCCAGAGTAATCATCATATTTTTCTTTGATGATATTATCTTCAAACCAGAATTGTAACTTACCTTTTTTAATATCCCATGTAATCCGACGTTCTCCATCTGTTCCGCCAAATCTTTGTAGTCTAAACTCTTCACCACGTATCCATTTAGATTCAAAGACTTTGAGTAGTGCCATAAATGACTGATAGTTCTCATAGAACTCGCACATGTCAATACGTTTGTTCTTTTCCCCTCTTTTATAAAGGGTCATTTTAATCTTGCCGACATGCATCATGGAGTTGTCGATAACAAAGGTATGTTCTTTGTTATCTTTTCGATATAGATTGTGAGCCATTATTTTTCCTTTCTAAAAGGATCTCTTCCTTCCAAAAGATCAGTGGCTTGTCCAACAATTAGTACACTTGGAAATTCACCAATAACTTCTTTAAGTGCCGTTATATCTTCTGATGGAAGATCTATTTCACCGCCAGCATTAATTTTTCTTCCAAGCTCCCAATATCTTAGCTTTTTCTCTGCTGGTAATGGTTTTTGAGCATTGTCTGCGGCACTCATAAGAGTCTGTACGCATACACTTTTAAGATTGATTTCCTGATCTTCCATCATTCCTTTTTCGTTAGTTATTTTCTGTTTTAAAACAGTTTTACCATCCAAGGTGTACAATTTTTTATCAAAATTAATTTTAGCCATGTTATTCCCCTTTATCCATTGGCATTATTATATAAATGTTATTTTTTTCCTTGATGTAACAAGGTTTGCCATATTCTTGTGGTATAAAAAATTTAACTGTCTCAAATGACAGATTCTTTATAACTTTTATTATAAGCGCAAGATTAAATCTTAAATGCTGTTCTATGCCCGCCTTATTGGTTAGTTCCACAATATCACCAGCCTGATCCTGTATTCCGCTGCCGTAGGTATCTACGTAATGAATGATTGCTCGATCTTTTTCTATTTTTATGTCGGCTCCACCATCGCCCATTCCCGAAAGAAAGCGGAGCGTATAGAGCATATCTTTTTTCTTGAACTCAATTGGGTCTCCCTCAATCTGCTCTACAAGTCTCTCTACATTTGGAAATACTGATTCGATTTTAGATTGGAATACAACTGTATCATCGTTAGCAAATACGTAAAACCCTTTTATATCGTACAGATATGTGTCGAAGTTAAAGTTGATTGGTGAATATTGAGTAATCAAAACATCATTTTCTACAGGATCTTTCATTTCAATATAACACATCGCATGACCATCTGTGGCTCTCATCTTGTCGCCTTTAAGGCTCACATTGAGAAGTGATACCCTACTTCTGTCTGCGGAAGTGTATTGGCGGGCACGATCGAAATCTTCTGGATCGATACGCAGTCTATGACCTTCTGTTTTTCCAAAGTAGTCAAAAGACTTATCCAAGAGTGATTGTATAGTGGGATCAGGGAGAGAAAAAGATAGTCTTATTGTCTTTTTACTTTTCGATAATCTGAGGTAGGTATTTTCTTCATTTTCCATCGAAAAGTCCTTGCCAAAAAATTTGACTGTTTCGAAAAATCGCTTCTTGTCCACGGAACAAGAAAAATTCTCCGCTTTTCCATCTATCGGCACTTTACGGAACATGATGGCGTCAACCCCGCCACCACCTATCACCAGATTATTATCATGTAATCTAACCGCAATGTCTTTCCACCTATCAAGATTAGGTTCATAATAGGATGGAACACGAGCATTTAATCCAGTGATGTCACCAACAAAACTCTTAAGGTTCTCTGTAACCTTAATTTTCATATTTTCAATCCCCGACCGCCACTTTTTATTGCTGATCTTAAACTATCTCTTATTGCTCTGGCTAATTCCGCTGTAGCACGGATATCGGCCATAGCATCATGTGCGCCATTGCCACCAAACTCAATACCAAACTTATTACATGCGCTTTTTAATTTGAATGAATTAATTCTTTCGCCCATTACTTGTCCCCACAGTTGATACCAAGAAATAGTATCAAGTGGATGATAACCAAATCTTACTGGTATATCATGTTTACGAAGTAATGGTTCTAAGAATCCATAGTCAAATGGAACATTGTGACCCATAATCTCTATCTTCGAATCAGTAGGTACGTGTTTAGTTATCCAATCATCAAGCTTTGTAAGTGCCTCTTTAGTTGATTTGTAGGTAGGTTCCCAAGTTTTTGGGTCTGCGCCATTTATTTTTAGAGCCCGTGACTCAGCATCTTCCCATCGTTCTGGCATTAATTTCATCTGACCAGACGCAATTTCCCTGAGCTTGCTATCTAATATCAAGGCACCTAATTGGATAATTTCATGTTTGGTGGTATTCTTGGCAACAAAGACTTTATACTCAAGCCCCGTTGTTTCTGTATCGAATGCAAAATAATACATTTAAACCTTAATATCTAATTGAACATATTCTGTTCTTTCTTCTCCATTCATCTTAATATACATCTTATTTCTTAAAAAAGCAATAGTTACACCATATTTTTCTTCAAATTCTTTGACTAGTTTAGTGAGTTCTATTTCAAGCTTTTTCTTTTCTTCAACTATGTGTGCTATTGCCTGAATAGCTTTCTCTACATCCATTATAACTTATCCACCAATGTAAAACCCAAAAAACCAAGAAATATACCAGCGAAAAAACCAACGAAAAACCATTTCCAGTCATTTTTCGAGTTCTTTTGAGCATTCTTAAGACTGCCATAGTTCTTGATAAGATTTTTACTAATGAATTGTAAATTTTCGTTTACCAATTGTAACCATGAGAGAAAAAAGAAACCAACACCTACAGTTAAGATAAATGTGGTTTGAGTATGACCCATCCAGATAGGTAATAAGGTGAGTGCTAAAAACATTACAACGGCTGGTATGATACCATGCCATTTGTCGTCATTGATACCTAATGTTGTTCCCATTATAAGTTCCTTTCATTAAAGAAACGGGGTGCATGAAACCTTCTCCAAGACTCCATCCTTGCACCCCGTAACCGTGCGGTAAGGCACTGCGTTATTTCTTCTTTTCGTCTTCTTCTTTACGGACTTTAACGTTTGCTATTTCATTAACAACGATAGTTACCTCTTTTGGTTTGAGATTCTTCTCTTTAAGTTTCTCAAATACACCAGCAGAAAACTTAGCATCATCAACGTCCTCAGCCACGATTTTAGTATCGAGAACTATTTCTCGATCCAGATTGGTTACGATAACATGAAACAATGTTTCCATCTTATACTTCCCCTCTTCCTTTTTTGGTTCTTCCATTATAAAACTACTAACAATATGTGTTATTGGTTTATAAACTTCTTTCCATGGTTCTGTCCTGTCCCATGGATATGGATAAGTAAACAGATCACCGCCAGTTGTGGTGCCATCTGTTGTATAGCCACTATTGGCAATAGTACAACTATTTGCACCGCCAAACGTGTCTAAAGTGAACGAATTTTGAGGTGTTTTATACCTCTTTTTAGTTATAACGAACTGCATCTTTCTTCTCCTATAATGAACATTTACTCCACGCACAGTCCATGCACTGTACGCATCCCTCTATTTTTAAAAGATTTATAGAATCACACTCAGGGCATGATTCGTTTTTACCTATCACTTCCTTATAATGTGACCCTTCTCTATAAATTGTTATTCCTTTACAGCGTTTCTTCCAAGCACTGTAATAAATATCCTCTATAGTTTCAACCGTCGCTTCTTTCGGTAGATTAATTGTTTTGCTAACAGCCTGATCAATCCACCTTTGGGCTGTAGCTTGAACCATTAAATGCTGTTCTGGTGTCAACTCGTGAGCTTCCACCCAATGGTCAAGGACGGGCATAGAAATGTCCCCTTGATCTATCTGAGCACACAATTCTTCAAAGGAACATTTAGTTTTTTCTGCTTCTAATTTCAAATACCATTCCAAAATTCTGTTTACATTATAAACCGTCTTCCCTTCCATTACGTTTGATGTATACCATTTATAATATTGTGGTTCAATACCAAAACTTACTCCGAGTTTTCGGGATCTTGTTCCCGTAGGGGCTTGGGTAAGAAGATGCATGTTTCGGATATACAGAAACTTTGCCCAGTTGCAATTTGAGCACTGTATGAAATCATCATGATTCTCTATCTTACTTCCGCATCTTGGACATTGCTTTTTAGCCAGTTGCTCCAGTTCATCTTCCGACACTTTGTAGTCAGATTTTCGGTACAAAGGAAAATTCCCTTTTTTCTTACCAAGCCGAGCACTATATTTTCGTGCTGTATCTCGTAGGAACTTATAGGTATCATAAATTGCCGAGATACCTTGCTTGCTTGCAAAATCTATGCCAAGTACATAAAGAAAGTCTGCTAGCCCAGTAAAATCTAGCCCAATGCGACGCTCTTCCTTTGCGCTTTTTTCTATTTCTGGAACTTCTTTTGGATAGGAATTTACAGTTGTTAAATTATCACCCATCCTAACTCCAATATTAATAGTATCTTCCAACTTTCTTAAACTTAACTTTCGATGATAGAAGTCTATATGTTTAACAAGATTTATAGTCCATAAGTTGCATACACTGTTAGGGTGAAGCGGTATCTCGCCACATGGGTTAGTAGAGTAGATTGAGTTCTTAACCTTTTTAATAACATTGTCTTCATTAATTCTGTCATAAAAAAGTAAGCCAGGATCGCCTGACTCCCATGCATTTTGGCAGATAAGTCTGTAAATATAACGTGCATTATATTCTTTTCTAAATTTGTAAGAGTGATCTGGTAAAGAAAAATTTACATCCCAAACATCATCATCATCAACCGCTTTCATAAACTTATCATTAACAACAACAGACATATTAAAGTTCTTAAGTGGAATATTACTATCAAGAACATCTATTAATCTTTTTTTCTCATCTGGAATAAGATCAGAATTCATTATCTGTTTCATAGCCTGACGAGCATCAACCTTTCCGCCATTACCAGTATGAACATATTTTTTATGATCAATAAATTCCAGTACATCTGGATGCCAAACAGGTATCGTAACCATGTTTGCACCGCCTCTGCCGCTCGCTCCCTGAGACATGTTTTCGGCTAACTCCTGAATTGGGTAGAGCCAGTGTAAGGATGGTTTGGTTTTTATCTTGGATTGACTGAAAGGCGATGAGGCTGGTCGTATTTTGTGGAGTGAATGACCTATACCGAAATTGTAGCGATTTAAATACATTGTGTCTGTGTACCATTTGCTGATGCCAGCAAGCGAATCGTCGTTATCTACAACAACGCAAGCGAAGGATCCGAATTCGGGAATACCAGCACTCACCCATGTTGGTGTGTTTGGGCTTATTTCCATGTTTAGCAGTTTCCCTAAGAATATCGGATACCACTTGCTCATATATTCCATTCCATGTATTCTGTCTTGTGGCTCCGCCAAAGAGACAAAAGTAGCCACCCTGTCACACATTTGTGGCGGAGTTTCGGTAATGTTACCAGCCCTGTCTCTCATTAAGTATCTGTGTTCTATTACGTCGTATTGTTCTTTAAACATGAAAAACATGTTAATATATTCGTATATATGTTTAACTTTGCCTTCTTTTATCAAGTTCATTACATGTTCAAAAGTATTGAGTGCGTAGCCTTCTGTGTATTCTGTTTTAAATAAATCTTCATAATATGGTATAAATTTTGGTTCCAAATTTTGTGGATCAATCCACCAAAAATCTTCTTTTTTGTACATTTCTAGCTCCCGTGGAATAGATAACAGTTAACGTCACAGTAATATTTATGGACTGGATCATTGCATCCGTAGTCGTAGGGGCTCCTGTATGCCGTCCTAACTAAATTTTCAATCTCTATATCTTTTAATGGTGGTTGATTCTTTTGATTCCAAGTATGCATGATTGCTGTGGTGAAATCTTTACCATAACCTTCTTTTTTAAAATGACTGGCGAGCCTGATTCCCATTTCCATTCTCGCTGGCGTTCCATCGGAGTTGTGTTCGGTGGTGCCGCTCAGCATATCGTATATGCAGATTTTCCGCATTGGTGGATATGAGTTCCGTTTTTGGCTCGGCTTTTGAAAATCGCCGTTCCCTATAGGGTAAGTTTTTTTGCCAATAACATCGTCTGCCAACTGGGCAAGATGTAAATATGGTTCTTTTGGGTATTCTGGAAACACAAAGTCTTTAACCTGATGTGTCGCTTGAGATTTGATATACTCTAAGCCTTTGTGAAGATCTTGGAAATCTATGGGTATTTTATAGAGGTTGCTGTCTGCGTGGAGAGTATTTCTTAATCGATATGCCTGTAATTTGTCGTATAGAGACTTGTCAAAATCGATAATATTGGCGCATAATTCTTCTACTATATTGCCAACCTGTTTATCCAGCCAATCGCTTGGTTTTAGATCAAATATTGTTGAGGGAATAAGTACGTGAAATCCTTTTCTACCACTGAAATAGATTCGTAAGATTTCTTTTGGTATCTCATAGTTTATTTCAAGATGTTCAATGAAAAGTATAGTTTTTTTTACATCGTCATAGTCTATATCTATTACCAAGAAATCATAATACACCTCTCCATCAAAGCCAGCAACCATTCCTTTACCATTCCATTTATAAACATTTCCCTGGGATTTTTGTTGTCTGGTGTACTCGTCTAAATCTTTGTATCGGGCAGTGGATATAAAGACGTTCTTTTTTCCAAAGAACTTCTTTACTTCTTTCATTTTTACTATGTGCCCTCGATCCCAATAGGCTCCTTGACCATCACGTCTTCTTTTTTTAAAACTAAGTTCTACTTTATTGAACTCTGGAAATATCATTCACATTGTTCCTTTTGGATTAACTTTTTTTCAATTAAGTAATCTTTTGCTTCTTCTAATTCAATTTCTTCATCATAATATTTATAATAATATTTTTTTGTAGTATGATCATATCTCGAAGGACAGGCATAATGAAATAAATTTAATAATAAGTCATTCAATTTCTTTGTTTGTGAATTGAGCTTTTCTATTTCAGGAATTTTCTCAAAGAAAACAAATATTTCATCGGTAAGTGAAGTGAGGGTGTTTAGGATTTTTATATCAGGATTTTCAGCAAGCCATTCATTAATATCATCTTCAACTTTATCCTGTATATCATGAATTCTTTTAAACCTCTTGCACTGAATCATCTTGCTCTCCTGTCTCGACTGGCGAGTTTCTTTTTCCCTGTGCGGATAAATGACAACTTTCTCATTTTGTCAATTGCCTTGGCAAACTCTAAACTGTGGCGGTCTCTCATAACCTGTTTTCGGTAGGGATGATGCTGTAAACAATAATATTTTCCCTCATACTCGTAAAGAGTAACACCCATAAGTATATTGTTGCTTATATACGTGCTACGATTACATTTAAAACATGAGGAGAATTTTAGTTTAGGTTCAGTATCCTGTCCTTTTTGTTCCCAATATTCTTTTTTCCAAGTTTCTCGATTGTCCATTTTGACCCCCAATTTAGGAAAGTTTTCACGATATGTCAACTCATTTTTGCAAAATATTTAATTTTTATCTTTAATTTTAACTTCAAATTTCCCCCGTGATGTTACTGGTAATCCAAAATACCAATCTTTGCCATCGAAGCACAGATAATATTTTATTAAAAATCCATGATTAGTTGCAAAGATTGATTTATTTTTTCTTGGTGGTAGTCTTACCTGCCAAATGAACTTTCTTAGAATCTTTCTTCCCATCTGGTTTACTGATATACATAATCAAGCAGTAAAAGTATCCTATCTCCATTTAAACATGCATATATATTAACATATCTTAAAAGATCACGACGATCCTTATCATCTTTCATTAGATAGGTTGTATCTATCGATGCAAATAAAGACTGATTTTTAGCGTGTTCGAACCTTCTTCTTCGGTACATGTTTCCTTCCAAACGCTTTCTCCCATCTACGATTAAATTCTTTTAACTATATTTGTAATGGTCTTCGTTTATTTCTTTTCCTTTCCTGTAATGTCTAAACGAACCATTTACGTATCTTATTTTTGTATAAATACCAATTCTCTGTCTGTTTATTCTTACAAAAACAAAATACCATTGTAATGGATTACTGTGTCTTTTAGCATGTCCGAAATCATCACATATACAGAACAGTGACTCTTCTTTCTTAGGTTCTGGTGTTTGATATTCGTGAATCGACATAATTAATTGAAGATTGGGTGATTCTTTTCGACTTCATTCTTTATTCTCTCTGTAGATACATGAGTATAAATTTCTGTCGTTGATATACTGGTATGCCTCATCACTTCCTGTACTAACCTAAGATCACTGTGTTTGTCCAATAAAATAGTAGCCAGTGTGTGACGAAATGTGTGAGGTTTTACACGTCTCCCTAAAAGATCATTTGTAAATTTATATAAAAGATCATAAAGTTCTCTATAGCCAATTTGTTTATACCTGAAATTTTCTGAGAAGTCACGTAAATTATATTTATATGTAATTAATTTTGTATCTACTGGTTTTAATTTATTTCTGAGTTCTATATAATCCTTAATATCCTGTTCTCTGGAATATAATGATACCTTTGCACCCTTACCGCCCTTACCAACAAAATTAATCTCATTCGTATTAAAATCAATATTCTCAATACCTAACTCTACTATCTCTGTCCGCCTCAGACCAAGAGAAAGCAGTATTAATACTGTCTTGAGACGCATAAGTTCAAAACCAGATGATTTATTTATTGAGTCAATAAACTTCCTGACCTGTTGCAGTTCCTTTTCGGATACGGTTTGTATTTTATCGACCCTTCTTTGCATTTTAGGTAGTTTTATATCACCCAATATAACACCAGAGAATTTAGCATAATGCTTTAAAGAACCTACCCTACGATTTATGGTTTTCGGATCTTTTCCATCAGTCATTTGAGAAAATACGAAATCCTGGACCGCCTCGGTTGTCAATTCTTCCTGTTCCCTAAAGAAAATCTTAATATCTGAAACTATTGAGTATATCGTGAATTTCGATCGTGTAAGTTTTTGTAAATATTCTTTAAATTTTTCCATTGTTTATCTCCTTTGTATTTTTTTCCACCCCACCATCCATTATTATGTGATCTAACAATAAATCGGTAGTGGTTTGGTTGAGTATACAAATTTTCCCAATAATAAGCAAATAAAGATTCATTTTTCATTGACTATTTTCTTTACCCAAATATCTAACACTCTCTCACCAGCCCAGCGATGACCTTTAAAAAATATTAGGAAGTATATATTCTTTTGTTGTTGCAGTATTGGCCACATATTCTTAGCAAATAGGCTTTGTCTTTTAAGTTCTTTGAATCTACCTTCCATCAACTTGTTCATATCCATCACACCTTTCTACCCAAACAGGATCGAAGTCCACGGGCCAGTTAAACCATCCTGATTTTATTCCATGGGAATTACCGATAACTAACCAATTGTTTGGTTTTTCACCAACCGATGTAGCACCAAGTTTTAATACAACAAGTATATGAAGCCACTTCTTGTCTTCTTTTAAGTCTGGATGGTCACAGGATGAATGACAAGAACCAGCCACTGTTCCACGGTATTTACACTTATAACATTCGTTCATTTATCTAATCTCCATTTATTTATTTTTATTTTCCACCAGTCCGATAAAAGCCAATAAGTAACAATTCCTAAGATAACGGTTAAAAATATTTCTTTTTCCCTCAAAAGATATATTGTTAAAGATAAACTCGCAACACCTAATATTAAGAAAATAAAATAAAACATCCAATAGTATTTTTTTAATTCTTTATTCATAATCCACCAGCAACTTTCCATCCAAATGATCGAGTTCATGTTG
>Ga0209536_100006322_pt1 | contig 18149 bp, 11 predicted proteins | sample DeeMarSeWOR28_12_FD_187461 | JGI IMG/M metagenome (GOLD analysis project Ga0209536, IMG submission 187461) | Marine sediment microbial communities from White Oak River estuary, North Carolina - WOR-2-8_12 (SPAdes) (version 2) | ecosystem: Environmental > Aquatic > Marine > Intertidal zone >... | reverse complement strand
CATAAAGATGAAAAAGTCTTACGTCATCGGCGGAGTTGTCATTGTTTTGGCCATGGCCATGGCCATGTATTCCTTTCAATCCACCTTGACCAGTTATGTGAGCGTCAGTGAGGCCAAGGCAAGCAACCGTCCCGTACAGGTGGCCGGCTTTGTGGTCGAGGGTACCGACAAGTACGACCTGGAAAGCAACAACTTGCTCTTTACCCTGCGCGAGGATGGCGGTGACGAGATGAAGGTTGAATATGACGGACCAAGGCCTGGAAACTTTGACAACGTCACCAAGGTGGTGGCTATTGGCAAATACGAACCGAAAAGGAGGGTGTTTCTGGCCAGGGAACTGCTGGTCAAATGCCCCACGAAATACGAAGGACGGGTTCAGGGAGAATGAACGATCTTGGTGAAATTACAATCTGGTTGGGACTCATTGCCATTGGCATCTCGTCTGGATGCTACTGGGTCTTGAATTCCAAAGAAGACGACACACTGGCTTGGAATGTAGCGCGCTACAGCTTTACAGGTTTTGTGGCTTTTATGACCCTGGCCTCCATATTATTGATGTTGGCCATCCTCAGACATGAATTTATCTACAGCTATGTGGCCAACTATTCATCTCGCGACCTCCCCCTGCAATATCTGATCAGCTCTTTCTGGGCCGGTCAGGAAGGAAGTTTCCTACTCTGGGTCTTACTCGGAGCCTGGCTTGGTATCTTCCTCATGCATAAATCTGGGGATATGGAGCCCCAGGTCATGTTCATCTACAATCTGAATAATCTGTTTCTGACAATTCTTTTGATCAAGCAGAGTCCTTTTAAAATGCTCGCCGCTGTTCCGCCCGATGGTCAGGGGCTGAACATGCTCTTGCAGGACCCATGGATGGTGATCCACCCGCCCGTGGTTTTTCTGGGTTATGCAGCATTTACCATTCCCTTTGCCTATGCCATCGCCGCCCTGTGGCGAAGGGAATTCGATAATTGGATACGACCGGCTTTACCCTGGACGGTTTTCGCTTTTTTGAGCTTGGGTGCAGGGATCATAATTGGCGGCTACTGGTCCTACAAGGTTTTGGGCTGGGGAGGCTACTGGGGTTGGGACCCAGTGGAGAATGCATCCCTTTTGCCATGGTTGGCTGGTGCTGCCCTGATGCATGGCATGATCTTGCAGCGGTCGCGACGCAAATTGCGAAAAACCAATTTTGTCTTGGCCGCTTTTTCATTTCTTCTCATCATTTACTGTACCTTCCTTACCCGCTCTGGCATTCTTGCTGACTTCTCGGTTCATTCCTTTCAGGATCTGGGCATCACCGGCTGGTTGGTCCTATTTATGTTCGCTTTTCTGGCCATCACCTTGTGGTTTTTTGTAACTCGGGCCAAGGAGATCCCTGTCTCCGACAAGGGAGCTGCTTTTAGCTACTTTTCCAGGGAATTTGGCTTTATTGGTGCCATGATCATTCTTTGTCTTTCCGCTATCATAACAGGTGTGGGGACATCTGCGCCTCTCATCACCAGAGTGCTTGAAAAAGCCTCGAAGGTTTCCACTGAATTTTACGTGGACACCAACATGCCTCTGGCGATTCTCACGGTGGTTTTGTTGAGCTTTGTGCCTTTGCTGGCATGGGGCGAAAACAGTTTTGCAAAACTTTCTCGCAAATTGATCTGGGCCTTGGCAGGGGCAATCGTATCCGGGGCCATTACCCTTTACCACGGCTATCCGGGCATGGCTGTGCTGCTGCTTGCGGTCTTTGCCGGAGCTGCTGTGGGTATGAATCTGCACCTCGCCATAACGCTTATCAGGAAGAAATTTACCTTGTCCGCGGGAGCCATTGCCCATCTGGGGGTGGGCTTAATGTTTGTCGGCATCATCTTTTCATCTGTTTATGATCGCTCTGAAAAGGTGCTGTTGGCTGAGGGGGCGATCGAACCCACCCTGGGCTATGACATGAGATTCAATGGCCCCGAGTTTACCAGAGAACCAAGAGGGGTGCGTTTGGATCTTCCTGTGGATGTCAAGAAAGGAAACACTGAATTCACTGCCCGCCCCGACATCCGTTCTGAAACCAGCCCTAATGGCCAGGGCAGACGTTTCAGCCGTCCCCATATTCGGCGGGGACTAATCTCTGACCTTTACATCGCGCCGGTGGATTTCCAACCCGCCAAGGAGGAAAGTCGTTCTGCTGGTAGAAAGCAATTGGAACTGAAAAAGCAGCAGAAGACCCAATTTCAGGACTACGAGATAACATTTGTTGGCTTTGACATATCAGGCATGATGGCTCAGAAGGAAGGCCAGGGTGTGAGCGTGGGAGCCGATATCGTGGTTTCCTACAAAGGAGAAGACCCCCTAACCCTAAAACCGGTCCTCAGTATGGGTAAAGAGGGGAACACCTCGAGCCGGGTTCAACTACCGGGACCTGTTGAGGCTTACCTCAGCCTGAGCCGCATAGAGGCAAGTTCGGGAAGCATCGTCCTTGATTACCAGGGCCCTGCATCCGGCCCAGATAAAATTGCTCAAACGACTCCGCCTGCCTTCATTGCAGAGGTCAGCATAAAACCCGGCATGACGATGCTGTGGCTCGGCACCTTCCTGATCCTTTTCGGCGCTGGCATTGGTGTGGCTCGCCGCTGGCCGAATTGAAGCTACCCGACCAAAGGTCGGGCCTTCTCAAGCAAATATGCTCTAAAGACCTGTGGCTCAGCTAGTCAGCGCCTATTCTGAAACCTAGATTTCGCGTGTCATTCTGAGGAGTCCCGCCAGCGGCAGGACGAAGAAGAATCTCTGAGTACATGGGGTCGCCTGAAATTCTTCGCTTCGCTCAGAATGACAATGAGTCGGTTCCAAATGCACACTAGTTATTTGCATTTTATTTCGTCGCATTCATCCCAGACTAAAAGTCGGAGCATTCTGCGACATTCTCGTAAAGAATCCGGGCCCGAAGGATGTGCCTTTGCTGTACCCCAACGAGGGTTAGCGGTGGCTGCTATTTGAGGGAATCTTGGAGAGTAATGGAGCTACGGTCATTATTTTCTGCAATCTTCAATCTAAAATCTGAAATCATAAATCACACCTACTCCACAGTAACCTCGGCATCCTCGATGATAACGTCGTAGCTGTAACCGTAGCCAAAATCACGGTCGACTGAGACCACACCGTTGACCAGTACCACATCGCCAACCTCTACCATAGTGGTGGTGGTTACGGTCAGATCATTGGTTCCCTCAGCACCGCTGCCGTCCTGCAGGTGGAGCCAATTCTTTCCCATAATCTGGGGGAGGAATTTGACCACCTTGCCGCGCACCATGACTTGCTTCCCGGCCAGTTCCCCACTGCCTGCGAAAATCTCCGCCACATTCTTGCCGTCTTTTGCTCTCTTTATCCCGCTGACTTCAATTTGGGGCTTACTGTCCTTGGCGCCCCTGGGAGGATGCATAAAGGATGTCCCGGCCATTTGGCTGGGTCCCTGTTCATTCCCGGCCACTGTGATCGCGCCTACAAAGTAGACCATCTCAAAATCGCGCTCAAGAGTCTTGCTGTGAAAGTTCTGCATGGCCAGTCCCTGGGGAACGACCACGGTATCTCCCACCTTGCCCCGGAATTCGGGGGTGGCAGCCCAGAGCTTCTCCGTGCCGGTATCCACCTGGACGTAAGTATAGCGGTCGGCTTTCATGGTTTCTAACGCCGTACCGGTGAAGCCGCCGGCAGCGGGTCGGGCAACGGGGGGTTTTCCCCGGACGGGTTGTTCCTCAGATGTGGGGGCTTTGTCCTGACAGCCAATAGCCAGGGCCAGGGCGGCCAGTAATACGATAAAATGCTTTTTCAAGATTCTACCTCTAAAAATGGAGTTATGGTTAAAAAGATGGTTTACATAATTGCCGAGGAGGCCAAGTTATTCAACCATCAGAAAAATCTGAACTCTACTGTTATTCGTATCCGCTACGAAGATTTCTCCTTTTTTATTGATGCACATTTGTGTTGGATAATTCAGGCTGCCCTCTTTCCAGCCCATGCCCGACTGCCTGCCTAGGAAGGAACCATCCTGCCCGAGGATTATGATGCTAGCGCCATTTCGGTCTACCAGGTAAATGCGGCCCCTGTCATCTGTGGTCAAGCTGGCCGGAAAGCGCACATATTCCTTTAAGCTGCTGCTGAGAGGAGAAAAGCTCGCGGAGTTTTTCCCAGCAGAAAATACCTTACCATCAACACCGTCGATCAATAGCACCGTTCCTCTGAAGTCCACCGCTACATCAGAAAAAAAACCGTATTCATCAGGAAATTTTATCTGGCGCACATACCTTCCCCCGGGATCAAGGATCAGAACCCGCTCAGAAAGTATGTCCAAAATGTGGATACTGTCATTCCTGTCGATAGTAAAACTGCGGGGAACATATGCGGTTGGGGAGGGCAGTCCCACGGGTTGGAGATAGCCTCGAAACTCTCCAGCAGGAGAGAGGCGAACAATACTCCGCAGCTTGCGGTCAAAGATGTAGATTTCACCTGTTGAATTGATTTCTGTCTTTATAGGATAAGATAGTTGGTCCACCTTTATCTCTACCGTATCCACCTCTATGGCACCGTCCTTAATGCTGTACCTCAGGAGCCTGCCGTTGCCTGTGTCAGCCACGATAAGCAGTGATTCACCACTGCAGGCCACGCCTTCGGGTTGCTTGAGACCTAACCCCTTATCATCAGCATATATGGACGTCATATACCTGAACTTGATCGCCGCCTCACTGAGAGAAAGCTGGAAAAGCAATACCGAAACCAGTAATCCGGCCATTATGAAAAGGATTTTACTTGAACCGTTTATCATTTATGTCACTTTATCCTCTCAACGTGGCATTGAATGCAAAGCTCACGAGTGGCACTGAAAGTCAACATGGCTGGATTGTTTCCCGTCCCGCAAGCCCAGTGACAACTCAGACATGTCAGAGATAGGTTCTTATCTCTTATGTCTATAAATTTTTCCCCAATGGGATGGGTTGAATGAGTCTCCCATTCATGGCAACGACCGCAGAGATCAATACTAATGTCTTGCTCACTTATGAGTAAGACATTGTCGGCAGCATGAGGGGAGTGACAGGCTATGCAGTTGCCCTTTTTTACAGGTTCACATAACTTGTCGTCAATGGCGTTCTTTATTGACCACTCCTGCAGTTGTACCGTGTCCGCATGGCACTTACCGCAAACGTTGACTATTGACCCCTTCAGAAGCTTCTGCTCCTTGGTGGCATGGGGGTCATGACAATTAACACAGCCAACCTTATCAAGCACTGGCCAGTGCACCCTATTCTTGTTAAATGTTTGGTCCACCATATCTTGGTGACAATCTCGACATAACTGAGTGGTTTTCTTTTTAGTCTCTAGCGAAGTGGGTTTTTGGTGGCATTCGGTACACCTTCCCTCGGTAACCGCAGCGTGGGCAACATCATAGATGACTCCTCTCTTGTTCGATCCATGCGGGTTATGACAGGAAGTACAGTCGGCGGCTGTCACCGGGTAATTCATGTGTTTTTTTGCGAAAGAGGGTTTGTTGGTCTTGTGACACTTCAGACAGAGGGAAGGCGCATCCCTTTCCAACAAGAAATTGGATTTGGCTGACGCATGCGGATCATGGCAATTGAGGCAACCTTTGCCTTCTTCAAGCGATTTGTGCTTGAATTTAACATTTCGGACATCAGCGCTCATATCTTTATGGCAATCCAAACAGAGTTTATTGCCTGACTTCGACAGAATAAACCTGTTATTTGAGCCGTGGGAATCATGACAGGTTTCGCAACTGCCTTCGACAACAACCTCGTGAGAGCTCCGGGCATTTTCTGGTAGTACCTCTTTATGGCAATTGTAGCAAAGCTTTGCTTTATCTGCCTTCAACAGACCTTTGTGCGAAGAGGTATGGGGAACATGACAGCCGATGCATTCCCCCTTCTTCAACAGCGGGTGGACAAAACGACTTTTGAGAGTTTTCTGAAAGGTTTCATGACATTTCAAACATATTTGCCCCTTGGCGCCGAGCTTGAGCTTGAACTCATTCTTAGCGTGAGCCAGTGCGGCAAAGGCAAGAAAGCTCATGAGGCAGAGCGAGAAAAGAGTAACGTATCTTGAATGTATACCTTTTATTTTCATGGTTTTTCTACTACGTGGCAATCCTTACATGATCCTTCTGCAAAAGGCTTGTGCACCTCCTCCTTGAAAAACTTGGGGGACTTCGAGGTGTGGGGGGCGTGGCAGTTCCTGCAATCCATCACTTTAGCAGTAACATTGATGTGAGCCTTGCCAAAAGAAGCCTTTTGGTAATCATGGCATTTGCCGCACAAGGGCTGAATGGGCTCGATGATCAGGGCAGGCTCTGCCGAGAAATGCGGTTTGTGACATGTCTGGCACTTTTCCAGATCGGCTAGTGCATGCACATAAATTTTTGTATCGGCCGGTTTTGTCGTCTTTTCAGCGGTACCGCCGGAACCTTCACCCTGGCTCGCTGGCGCACCTCCACCTTTCTTATACATTCTTGCTTTCAGCTCTGTATGACAGCTCAGGCAGATGTCAGGGTACCCAGCCAAGAGGAGGGAATCGAGTTTGGCCTTGTGAGGGCTGTGGCACGCTGTGCATTCGCCGGCAACCACGGGGGAGTGTTTGCTCTCGATATTCTTGACTTCCTTGCCTGGGTCCGTGCCGTGGCATGAATAACAGAGAAACCCCTGTTTTGCCACGATCATCCCCGGGATGTTGCTTCCGTGGGAGTCATGACATTTGAGGCACTTACCATTTTTGAAAAACTCGTGGTTCGACCCTTCTACGGCCTCCTTCATAAACTCACCGTGGCATTTGGCGCAGAGCTGAGGGTCATCAGCAGGGGCCAGGAGCAAATTTTCTTCATTCGCTCCATGGGGCTTGTGGCAACCATTACACTGACCGTCGATGAGAGGCTTATGGGTATTCGTCCTGGTAAATTCTCTTTCAGAATCAACGTGACATCGGTAACAGGTCACGTCCATCCTATCTTTTAGCATGCCGACCCAATTAGACCCGTGGGAATTATGGCATGTACTGCAGGTGCCCTCGGTAAAAGGTTTATGCGGCTTAAGCGTTGCGAGAGCCTCTTTCTCTTTCTCGTGGCATGAGTAGCACAGGTCTGGCTCTTTTGCAGAAAGAAGTTTCTTATTCCTGGCAGCGTGTCGTACATGGCAGGAAAGACATTCCCTCCCGCTCGAGACCGACTTATGGGGGATTTCAACCTCCACGCTTTTGCCCTCATGACATGTAAAGCACAGTTCTCTCCCCTTTTTGGCGACCAGGAGCGGATTCTCAGATGTATGGGGATTGTGGCAGGAATTACACTTTCCCTGTTGAAACGGTACGTGCTCCATGTCGCCGCCTGCCTTGAGTTCTGCTTGTTTATGGCACTGGTAACAAAGCTTGCTGCCTTTCTCGGTGGTCGCGAGAGGTTCCTGGGAGGTTGGCGGGTTGTGGCACTTTTGGCAGGCAACTTTGACCACCAAGGGATGCACACTCGTTTTCAGGAGCTTGGGCTGTGATGACGAGTGAGGATTATGGCAGCTATTACAGGACGAAGTCTCCACCGGATACCCTGAATGTGCTTTTTTGAAGGCTGCCTCATTACTTTTGTGGCAGGATAGACAAAGGGTAATATCGTCCGTCTTGAGAAGATTAGGTTCATCCGAGCTATGGGAGAGGTGGCAGGTGTCGCAGGGCTTTTCTATTAATACCTTGTGCGCTACTTTCTTTTCAAAGTTATCCCTCTTGTGGCACTGGTAACAAAACTCACTGCCCTCCGCCCCTAGAAGATGGTTCGCCTGGGAGGCATGGGGATCGTGACAACTGATGCATTTTTCCTTTTTCAAAGCGGTGTGCACCACAGATTTGTCCAGTCCTATCTTCTCTTTTTCGTGGCAGTTGTAGCACATCTGATTCCCTTTATCTTTAAATATGAGCCTGGGAACTATTCCGTGCCGGAGGTGGCATTTTTCGCATTTTTTCTCCTTGACAGCCGGGTGTACACTTTTCATTTTGAAGTATTTATCGGCGAATGCTTGGTGACAATCCAGACAATCCTTGCGCACGAATCTGCGCCGTTTAGGCGCGGGGGCGCAGGCCGCAAGGTAAACAACCGTGCACAGGAGAAGTACTATTCCTGCTGCCACATATATACGGTTTCTCTTTGAGGGAATCACTTTGGTTCTCACAATCGCATAACTCTACTGAAGATCCTTCGCATAGATCTTGACCGGATAGTACTCTCTTAGCTGATCTGCATAATCCTCAACAGCTTTTCTGGCTTTGTCTTTAAAAACTTTCTTGGCGATGTCCTCTTTCACACTCTCGAAGGGCCGTAACTCGGCAGGGATCAGATGATATATGTATAAAACATAGAAATATCCCTCAGGACTTTCATACAACCTGAAGTCACCCGGATTGGCTCCTGACATGGTTTTCTGAACTCCTTCCGGCATACTACTCACGGTCAGCAGTTCTCCTTTAAATTTCAAAAGCCCTCTGGTGCTTTTGTCTACCTGCCCCTCTGCGTTGGAACTCAACCAGTTAAAGTCAGTGCCCTTCCCCAGTTTTTCTATAGCACTTACAGCGTCACTCTTTTTTTCAAAGACGAGCTCTTTAATTCTCATCATCTCTGGCAACTTGTACTTTTCACTGTTTTCTTGGTAGTAGGCTTTCAGCTCCTCTTGATTTAATTTAATATCAGGGCTTATAACCTTTTCTATGAATGCTCCGAAAATGACAGATATTTCATATTCTTTAACCCTGTATTTATATTCATCTGATCTGTCGATACCTTGTTTGAATGCCTCTTTCAGTAATATCCGTTTCTCCACTACCCTCTCGAGTACTTCGTATTTTTTCTTGTTCACCTGTTTTGCTTTAATCGCCCTTTCCACGCCATGGTAAAATTTTTGTTTCAAAGCTTTTGTCAGTTCGCCAACCGTTACCGGCTGCCCTCCGCTGACTTCTACTATAATTCTCTTGTCTTTCAATAGGCTGTCGAAACCTGGCTTTTCAGATTCAAAATCCAGTCCATCTATGAGCTTCTCGTCGATTTTTACGTGCCTTTTCCTTAAATCCTCGTAGTAATCTCCCGCGGCCTTGACTCTCGCCTGATTGAGGACCTGCCGCCTTGCCCTTTCCATTGCCTCTGCATCTTCTTCTGCGGGAAAACGTTTGCCTTCGAGTCTGAGGATGATGAAACCTTTTTCCCCAATTGCGACCACAGGACTTGTTGAGCCAATCTCCATCTTGGCAACCACCTGAGCTACCTGCGGTGCGAGGTCTTTGTCTTTTAAATATTGTCCCACTTCACCTTCTTCTGCTGTCCCTTCCTCCAGAGCTTTGTTCACTGCCTCTTCAAAGTTGTTGCCACCTTTTATCTTTTCTTCGAACTTCTTAGCCGCCTCTTCTTTGGCGAACCTCACTGATGATACCTGCCATTCTTGCACCATTTCTTGGTAGATTTTCTCCACCTCATCTTCATCTGCTTTTACGCCCCTTACCTGGCCCTTCAGGAGAAGTTCCATAAGAGTCTCGCTGGAGTAATCGGCCACTAACTTTTTTACCTCAGACAACTCATCAAGGCCGATATTTCTTGCCTCCAGCATCATAAGTCTGGTGTTTATCAGACGGTTCATAATTTTAGAATAATCGATGCGGCCGGCTCTCTCTTCTGCCCGCCTTGACTCGTGTGAAGCTGCAATCGCCCGGTTGAACTCCTCCAAAGTGATCGGCTCCTCATTGACAGTCGCCACTGTAAGCTTGCCGTCAATTACCGGCAGCTTCCCATCAGCTGCATATCCCGGCAGTACGCCAAATAATAAGCAAACTACCGTTATGAAGACAGCTTGTTTCACGTGCGTCATTCTTTTCTACCTTTCTGTGCTCACTGTATTCTTAGCTTGAAATTTGAGAGGCAAACTGTGGTTCCTCAAAAAAGTGGGTTGGCGGCGTGACTGTTTTCACGATGGGTATTCTAACATAAAGAGACCAGCAAGAAAACGTTCATAGGAGGAAAACTCATGATTAAATAGTGCCACGGATTTCACCCGGTGAAATCACCGGATAAACCTGGGGATATCACCGTATGGGAGCCACAAAGGAAGAGCAATTAAAACTTTTAAACATTGGTAATTGTTAGTATTTATTCCATACCAACCCCCTGGCACACTTGTTGCGTTATGCGTTTCATGCCGTAAACCGATAGTGTGATCGGTGGTGAAAATTGGCAAGGTGAAATCGAGGCTGCAGTGAAAATAGTAGACAGATACAGTACATCGTCAGTGAATCTACTGTCTTCACCCCATTTTGCCATTGACACTAATCGGTTAAAATAAAGTGTCGTAAAGTAACACTTTCTGGTGACCTCAAAATTTATCTGTATGAACATGAAAAACCGACATAACAATTACAAATCATTCGTTTCATTAAGATACGAAATACTAATAATCTTATCGATTATTTGTACCGCCTCTTTAGGACTCTCGCCAAGTACCGTCACGGCAGGGGTAGAAACATCTTTTCTCTATAGACTCTCTAACTTTTCCGGTCCTATACCCTACAACTGGGCAAATGTCGCTGTCGATGAGGAGAGAAACGAGATTTACGTTCTTGACCATCAGGAGAGAGATATAACCCTATTTAATGACAGTGGCATGGAGTTTTATCGTTTTGGTGATGGTGGCAGCCTTGGCACTGCCGTTGATGCTGCCATCGATAAAGATGGAAACATCCTGGTCCTTTCCACCGCCAGGTCAAACGTTTTGGTGGCTAAGTACAACTTCAGAGGAGACCCAATAGGACAACTGGCGCTAAAAAATGTTCCTCCTGATTTTTCCTCTTTTTCGCCTGACCGCATGATCTACCGGCAAGAATTGCTCTACCTCCTCGACTCGAGAGGCCTCAGGGTAGCAGTGACCGACGCCAATGGTCTTTTCCAGAATGGTTATGATCTCGGCTCTCTTGCCGGTATAAAAGAAAACGAGAGGGACGGAACGGACATAGGCGGATTCAGCGTTGATTCCGAAGGGAACATGCTTTTTACCATCCCGGTCAAGTTCGCAGCCTTCGTATTCTTTCCTGATGGAGAGATTATAAAGTTTGGCAAACCTGGTGGCGCTCCCGGAAAGTTTAATAATATTGGAGGAATAGTAGCGGATGACCGAGGCTACTACTATGTGGCCGATAAGTTGAAAAGTGCCATCCTCGTTTTTGACAAAGACCTCAAGTTTCAGCTGGAGTTTGGCTATCGTGGCTTCAGACCTGAGAATTTGAACAGTCCCAAGGAACTGGCCCTGGATTCAGAAGGTAGACTTTATGTGTCTCAGCTGGGAAACCGTGGGATTAGCGTTTTTCAAATAACCTATAAATAACCTAAACACCTTAAACCATCGCAAATATTTCAATGGAAAAGGGGGTGAGTAAAAGTAAGATCGAAAATTGCTGCGGACACAAAAACGAAAGGAGGAAAACAAGGAGATGAAATTCATTAAACTACTATTGGTTATTACGGCGGCAGTTGTGATAGCCCTTACCCTGGGCGGCAATGCTCTGGCCTTCCACGGGGACGGCGTGGCACGCTGTTCTGGCTGCCATACCATGCATAACTCTCAAGACGGAGAGGCCGTGACTGATACTCCTGGGGGTTATCTCTTACTGAAAGCTGACGCCAGCTCAGCCTGTCTGGGATGTCACGCAGGTTACGGTCAGATGACCACTGATGGCTCAGGTTACGGCTCGGGTGGGGATTATTACTGGATCAAAAGAACCTGGACCTGGGCAGGCCGTTCTGGAGATAACAATAGCTTTGGCTATGAACACGGCCACAACATCATAGCTGCTGATTATGGCTTACCCAATCCAGACCCGGTGTTGGATAAGGCACCTGGTGGGTCGTTTAGTTCCTCCAACCTGTCGTGTGCAAGCTGCCACGATCCTCATGGCAAGGGAGATGCCGAACTGCTTCTGCGGGAAAACACAACCTACGCTAGTGGGACGGCCATATTCCCCGCCGGCCCGGTCATGAAAGTGCTGTCCCGCAGGACAACGGTTGGCGAAAGCGGCGAATCTCAAGATGACAACCATGCTGCCTACGGTTCTGGCATGTCGGCATGGTGTGCTGCCTGCCATTGGACTTTTGATGATGGCCTTACCTCCCACATGCATCCCACTAATCAGACCCTGGGCACTGAGATCGCCAACAACTATAACCAGTACATCTCAAGCGATGATCCCACGGGCGGTGGCGTCAGCAATGTGGGTAAATACCTTGAATTGGTCCCCTTCGAGACTGGGGCCACGGATAATTCGACGCTCGATACCAAAAGCACGGATGGGCCAGATGCCGGGAGCAAAGTCGCGTGTATTAGCTGTCACCGGGCTCATGCAACCGCCTTCCAGGATGCGGGTAGATGGGATTTTTCCGAGGAATTCATTAATGACTCGCATCCCAACGGTACAGATGACGGTTCATCCGCTACCGAAAAGTTACACAGCTACTACGGAAGAGACATAGATACCGCTTTTCCCACTGTCGAAGGACAGAGGTCCCTGTGCAACAAATGTCACGGCCAGGGTTAGTCTAGACATTATGGGGCTATGTCTTACCTTAAGGCTGAGGGCTTTACCGCCCTCGGCCTTTTTTTGCTTTCAGGGCCTGGTTTAGATAGGAAAGGTGTTATTGCCTCTCCTGCAACTCAGTGTAATTGTTGATATGTAGAATATGTGTTAGGATGCTTGAGACTTAACGAAGATCATGCCAATGTCGCAGATAGAGCATTACCCCGGAATACAATATTTGTTATCCACTATAGCTTTAGAGAATTAGACTCAGGCCCAACAGGTATTAGAGATGATCCTAAAAAGAGTTTGTTCTATTTTTCTATTGCTTTTCTTTATTGGCGGCTGTTTTCCCCAAGAATACACCCATAATTATGATAAAGTACCCTTAGATAATGAAGGTGAGGTTTTTGTCTACCTTCAACCGCTGCCCCAGGAGGCCTCCAGGCTCCGCTTCGTAATGGATGGGATTTTCGCACTTCGGGATGACGGCAGCAAAATACCTCTTTCCTTATCTTTCAATCAACTTGATGGTTCAGAGCTTTTAGGACGTCAGAGGTTATTGGCCACGGGGATCCTGCCGCCGGGCGCATACACCGGTTTATCCATTAAAACCGACAAGGCATCAGTACAGAGCGAGGACGGTGAGGTTGCCCTGTTGGTTCCAGAGGAACCGGTGATCGCGGCAAAGTTGTTCCAGGTGAAAAGGCGACAGGCTATTACCCTGTTTCTTTCCTTGAATGCTTCGGGGATTATTACCGGGGGGATTAGCTTCACCCCTGACTTTTCCCTGGCAACCTCTAGGGGGATTCTCATAAATCTTACCGGCCATGTGAGCAACTCCTATTCAGACATTCTCTCTGTCTATAACAAGAAAACCATGGAAGTTGTAAATGTCATAGCCACCGGCCGGGGACCCAAGGGGATCGTTCTCGATCAGCGAAGGACACGGGCCTATGTGGCTGTATCTGGTGATGATGCGGTGGAGATATATGATGTATTCAACGGCAAGACTGTCGGCAGGATAAGACTGAATTTTGGAGATAACCCCAGGGAGCTTGCCCTCACCCCGGATGGAAGGACTCTGGTGTCAGTCAACTACAGCTCCAATACCGTGAGCATAATTGACACTTTTTCTAAGTCTGAGTTCAGGCGGGTCAAGGTTGGTCAGGGGCCAACTTCAGCGGTGGTGGATCCCTCGGGTTTTAAAGCCTACATTATGAACTCCCGCTCGAACACTGTTTCAGTGGTGGACCTGACCCAGAGGGCGCTCAGCGCAACAATATCGATTGAGGGATCTCCCCTCAGAGGCGCCTTTAATCAGGCTGGCGACAAACTCTACGTCATTAGCAGGGATTCGCCCAATCTTTCTGTGATAGACCCCTCAAGTTTGAGGGTGACGGAAAGAATTTTTGTTGGAACTGGATCAGTATCCATAAAAATCAGTTTCCTCTCAGATCTAATATTTGTGGGTAAGAGATTCGGCGGGGAGATTGCGGTGGTGGACCCTTCATCTTCCATGCTCATAGATTCCATCAGGGTAGGAGGCAATGCCGCCTACATGACTATTGATCGCCAGGAGAATGTGCTTTTCGTGGTGCTTCCCGAAAGAAGACTCGTGCAGAAGGTCAATCTAATCAGCAAAAAAATTATGGCTGAAATAGAGGTGGGTGAGGGGGCTTACGCAGTCGTCGTCGTGGGTGAGTGATAGTTTATGTGCCGAGCCGTTTCCCTTTTTATATGGCTATTAGCGGTTATGCTCTCTTTCCACGTTCTTTTTACCCGGAACGCCGGTGCCGACGGGATAAATCTCAATGGCGAAATTACTTACCAAGATCTTGACAGCAAAATCACCAACAAAATCACCGGGCAAAAGTTCGACAGCCAAACCCAAATATTATTGCAGAATTACAACCTAAATCTATCAAAAACCATCTACCCCTTTCTGACATTCGAAACCGGAACCCTCTTTGAATTAAACGAAACTACTATTAAGAGTGAAGGCGAAAAATTTGAAACAGAGGAGAGGAGACTAAAACCATTTGTGGAACTCAAGCTGAACAATCCCATTTACCAGGCTTCCTTAAAATATACCCGGACGGAAATCCACCAAGAAACAACAAACGCACCCAACACCGACAACTTCAGGGACGACTATGATGCCATCCTGGGGTGGAACCCTGTGGGTCTTCCTGAGGTAATTTTTCGCTATAACTACACCCATAGCTACGACGACCCGGAAACCGTGGACCTTGTAGACAAGCTGTTTACGGTCAATTCCAATTACACAGCCTGGAGAGAACTTCGGTTCAACTATGTTTATACACGCGATGACACAGAAAACCGCTTGACCGGCTTTGACACCTTGGAGCAGATCCATTTTGGTAGAGCAGAGTATTCGCACAGTTTCTGGGACGGACGGTTTTTCTTCGATACCAATTACAGGATAAACTACAGCACTTTCAAGTTCTCCGGGGGCGCGAGTGCCCAAGCTCCGCTGTTGCGCTTTCTGGGTCTTTTTTCTCTGGATAACACCCCTCAAGACGGGCCTGCCCTCACTGTCAATAATGCACTGGTTGATGGTAATCTCACTGCTTCAACTGGAATAGACCTTGGTTTGAACGGCGATGAACTGACTTTAACAAACATCGGGGTAGACCTGGGCTCCTCCGTTCCGGTAAATGAAATACAACTATGGGTGGACAGGCGCCTCACAGACCCGGTGGCAAATTCTTTTTCCTGGTCTGTCTACGCCAGCCCTGACAACCTAGACACCAGCACCTGGACTCTGGTCACCACCGTATCTCCAGCACCCTTTGGAACTTTTGAAAACGTATTCACAATATCTTTCCCAGAAGTAAATACGCGCTTTATCAAGGTTGTGACCAGACCGCTTTTGGATACAGTTCCTGGATCTCCCTCTTTTCCCAACATCTTTGTCACAGAGATGGAAACATTCGGCACGGTGTCCGGGGCATCGGCCCAACAAACACAGAAGAACATTGACTGGACGTATGCGCTCAACCTGCGAACCCGGGTCACCGACAAGACCACCTTAGGTTATAATTTTTTCTACAATTTCCGGGATCAGGACCCAATTTCCAATAAGAGGACCGAACTGTCCAACACCCTCTCTCTTAATCATATTTTCAATGAAGTATTCAGCACTGCTGGCAGTTTAAATCGCTCCGACAGAAGTGAAGGCGACTTTGACATAGTTGAATACAATTACAGTCTCTTGCTGAAAGGTGGTTATCTGCCCACCTTCGACCAGACCCTAACCTTCAGCGGCAGGAGCCAAAAAGGAGAAGATGACTCGAGCGATGACGCTTCAATAATTCTCCGCAGTAACGCCAGACTCTATAGAGGCTGGAGTGCCCTTGTCGATTTTGGTTACAGCTGGGACAGGCCCGAGGCCAGTGACACGACAGCAGAGAGTATTCTTTTGAGAGCATCGACAAACTTTGTACCGAATCAAATGCTTACCATCAATTTGGATTATCGGCAGAGAGAGATCATAGAGCCTGAGAAAGATTCCAGGTATGATTTTACTGCAGAGGCTTTTTTTGTACCGACTGGAGCCTTGTCCTTTAATGCCAGATTTAATATCGTGGACAGGACAGGAACTGATACAAGAACTCTTCAAAATTATGCGGTTACCTGGTCACCTTTTTCTGAAGGAGCGCTTCAGTTCGTGTTCACCTACAACGAAACCTTGGCATCTGCTGAAAACCGGAGAGACACAACAATTGGTCCTGGCTTTAATTGGACCATATCTAACCATTTTTTCTTGGAAATGTTTTACAATTATCAAAAAACGAATACCGACTCCCAGAAAATAGAGTCCAACAACGTATTTGCCAGGTTTAGGTTCAATTTCTGAGTTTTGACTGAAATCGTGGGGTAAAACTTACAAAAGTTTTGCCGTCACCTCTTCAACATTTTTTGTCCCTGCAGGCTGTATGGTTAACAAGTTGACCGCCATAGCAAAGTGTTATATGAAACAGCAGGTTCCATATTTACTCAGCCTGAAAGGATTTAACCCTAGCCTATGTAATGAGGAAATTCTTATGATTCGAGTGGCTAATCTCGCAAATTTCAAGAAACTTGTCCTCTCTTCACTTATCATCTTTCTATTTGCTTGCGCTCCCGACTCCAGCCTCACTTATTTCCATGATCCGCAGATGGATTTTGCCGCCGTCCGGTCCGTTGCTGTCATGCCCTTTGAGAATCTAACCCGTGACTCCCAGGCGGCCGAACGGGTGAGGACTGTGTTTGCTAGCAGCCTCCTATCTACCGGGGCTGTTTACGTGATCCCGGCCGGAGAGGTATCTCGTGGCATTACCAGGGCAGGAATACTCAATCCGGCTAACCCCTCTACGGAGGAAATTGAAAAATTCGCCGGGATTATTAAAGTGGATGCCTTAATTACCGGGGGGCTAACAGAGTATGGACAGGTAAGGTCAGGAAATGCCACCGCCAATGTTGTATCAATGAACGTGCGAATGATTGAAATACAGAGCCGACGGACCGTCTGGACAGCATCTGCCACCAGGGGCGGCATAAGTATATGGGATCGGCTCTTTGGCGGAGGCGGTGAGCCGATGAACGATGTTATCATGGAGGCAGTGAATGATGTTCTCGATAAACTTTTCATGTAAACCATTCAACCTACTTTTTGCTCTTCTTGTCTGCCTCTTTTCAGGTTGTTCAGCGACAAACAACCAAACGATAAGTGCTACTGACGATTATCCTGCCCCCGAAAAGAAACTGCTTGTCGCGGTCTTGCCCCTCAATAACCTCAGCTCAAGTCCTGCACCCGTCGGAGAAATAAGACAACTGCTGATGAGCAGTTTCAAACAGCAGGGGCTAGGCATTCTCCCTGATGAGACCCTGGAGAGGTTTATTATAAAACACCGTGTCCGTTACGTAGGCGGTTTGGACGAGATGCTGGCAGGAAATCTCAAGTATGAGACCGGTGCTGATGCAGTACTGATCACTTCTGTGGATCTCTACAAAGAGAATCCCCCTCCCAAGGTCGCTTTAACCTGTAGATTGGTTTCTACCGGAAATAACCCGAAGATTTTATGGATGGACGGTGTAGGTCTGGCAGGCGATGATTCTATAGGAATTCTTGAACTTTCCCTCATCGAAGACCCCCGGGAACTTCTGAACAACGCCGTGCGCTCCCTGTCCACCTCCCTGGCGGCTTATCTCTCAGGCAAAAGATATGTGCCAGTTAGCAGGCGAAAAATGATAAAGTTCTGGCCAAAGGTTTTTTACCGTTCTCCCGTTTTCGAGCCGGGCTGGAAATACACTGTGGCGGTGGTACCATTTTTCAACCTGAGCGAGAATAGATTCGCCGGAGAAATCATACCTCTCCACTTTGTCAATCAGCTGTTAAGATCAGAGAATTTCGCGGTAATTGAGCCTGGAATAATCAGGCATCTGCTCCTGCAAATGAGGATTACACTGGATAACGGCATATCTCTCGCCGGCTCACGTGCTCTTTTTAGCAGGCTGGATGCCGACCTTATTCTTACAGGCAAAGTCTTTGACTATCAGGACTTTGAAGGATCCTCCGG
>Ga0209536_100006321_pt1 | contig 18150 bp, 13 predicted proteins | sample DeeMarSeWOR28_12_FD_187461 | JGI IMG/M metagenome (GOLD analysis project Ga0209536, IMG submission 187461) | Marine sediment microbial communities from White Oak River estuary, North Carolina - WOR-2-8_12 (SPAdes) (version 2) | ecosystem: Environmental > Aquatic > Marine > Intertidal zone >... | reverse complement strand
GGGGTTAGCGAGCGAACTACAATAAAATGGTATAAATACCTTACATTTCGAATCCCGCTTTAGCGGGACTGCAGCTTGATGCAGGGAGCTTCAATATTGGAATTTGAGATTTGTTTGTAATTTGGTGCTTGGAGTTTGATATTTTGCACCACTCCATTACTCCAGCTGACTCCCATCCGAAGCAAAGACTCCTAAAGCCCCTTTGGACCTGGATTCTTTATCCCCACTTGCTCAGTAGGATTGGAATTGTTATCTTTTTCAGCAGCTAAGGTTCTTTTACCTAAATTGAACGATTCCAATGCAGGGATTGGCGGAATGATCGGTTCTTTGCGGGCGGGGATAAACCCCGCCCCTACCTAGAGGGTTGACTCGCCCGTCGTAGGGGCGGGCTTTACGCCCGCCCGAATTGATTGTTTGAGCCTCTAGATCGCTCATTTTAGGTTTTAATTAGTGTTCGGGAGAATACGTGTTCTAGGATGTCATTCTGAGGAGTCCCGCCAGCGGCGGGGCGACGAAGAATCTGGAGATCCTTCGCTGCACTCAGGATGACAAGTCGTCGCTATTTTGGATGAGCCGGACCTGATCTTGTCGAAAGGCTCGGAATGTCAGTGGGTACTTTCAGGATCGACACTAATTAGTCGATTCAATTAGGGAAGAGTTATGGCGGAAACAGTCGTGGTATTCCTCATCGCGGCAATAGCTTTGGTGGTATCGGTCCGGTGGTTTTATCGGACCGTTGCGGGCAAATCTGAGGGCTGCGGTTGCAGCGAGAGCTCCTGTCCTACCATCTCATCCTGTGACGCCACTAAGAACCCGGATAATCAGTGTAAAGAAATCTAAATCATGCCTCCGTGGCCGCTCTATGATACAAAAAGAACTCAATGTCGGTGATAGACACTTTATTCATCCGCAATCCGAGCGTTTCACCATCAATGCCCAAACTGAGTCCTAGAAGTTGAGGGTAGAGAACCGAGGGCAGTTTGAGGCCAGGGCCTCTTTCGATCAGCAGTATTCTTTGCACTCTATCGAACTGGATCTGGCAGTAGGAACAGGCGACGCAGAGGTAATCAGCGCCGGATTCTTTAGCCCCCTTCAGTTTGTGCTCAGTCAGGTCCAAAGAGAGTTCATTATTTATTCCCCACAAGGGCGAGCCACAACACTCCAATTTCTTAGGCCATTCAATGCTCTGAGCTCCAGTCACCTCCACAAGTTCATCGAACTTAGTAGGAAAGTGCGGTTTGTCAAACTGGGCAACTTTGCTTGGCCGCAATATGCGGCAGCCATAATGAGTCGCAATTCTCAAACCGTCAAAAGGTTTTACGATCATATCTCTTATGGTTTCAATGCCCACGTCGTCGTAGAGGACCTGGAGGATGTGTTTTGCTTGAATATCACCCTCGTATCTCAACCCCTCTTTCTCCAGAGTCGTATTGACCTCTTTCCTTATGGAAGCGTCATTCTTCATCAAATTGTCCACATATCTCAAGGTTCCGTAGCAGCAGTTGCAGACGGTGAGTAAATCCAGATTCTCCTTTTCAGTGAGGGCCAGATTTCTGGCGGAAGCAAGGATATGAGCTCTAAAACTGATGTTTCTCAGCGGGTAGCCACAGCAACCAAGTTCCGCGACATCAATTAGTTCTATACCTAACTTCTCCATAACTGCATTGGTAGACCATTCGTATTCTGGAAGTACGATCGGGGTAGTGCAACAACGCATCATTACAAACTTCATTTAATCACCTGTCTTTTCATTCAGTAATTTTTCCCTGGCTCGCTCGATGGCCATGTTTTTAAATTTATAAAATACATCGACAATCTGAACGTCCTGAGGGCAATGCTCTTGGCACTGATAGCACCCGAGGCAATCCCACAACATCCTTGAGCTGAAGATCAGATCCCATAGTCCCATGCCGGCGGCGTGCATGATTTGATGAGGCAATAAGCCAACGGCTTCCGACGGGTTGGAGTAGTTTCGCACCACAGGGCATGCGTTTGTACAGGTCACGCAGCGGAAGCAGTAGGAAAAGGTTTTCGCCTGTAGCGACGTAAATAACTTGCTTGTCAAACCATCGTCGCTAGGGATTAGAGGTAAGGTTCGATCGAGCATCTTTAATGGAACCCCATCAGGATAGACAGTCTCGATTGCCAATTCTATTGGATCGGGATAGTCTGGTTCATATGACGGCTCCCCAACGATTCCACGGTATACGGATAGCGGTGAAAGAATATAAAACTCCGGCTGACCCCTTTCCGACAAGTTCTGCCGCACATTGAACCACAACTCCTGCAGATTAATCCCTGCAGGGCATACCACTGTGCAACGGTAACAATTCGTGCATAGAAACAGTCCCTCTTGAATTATTCTGATTTCGTTGGCGCTGAGTTCTTTACCGGCAACAAGCGCTTTTATCGAGGGTATTTTTTCCGATGGTAGAATGTTGACATTGTGGATTGCTTCAAAGACCACGCCAACCCTACATTGCATGCTGCAGGTACCGCAATTCATGCAGGCATCCAGTTCTAGAAGCTGTCTGGTGGCTATATTAGCAGGGTCCGATTTTCCTTTTTCCATAACAGCATTTGCCATCAGACTCAGGGGGGTAGTAAAGATGTGGAACATCTTGCTGAAAGGAAGATAGGCCAGGCCCAAAAAGCACGCCAAAAAATGCAGATACCAGAGAATAGTGTGAATATTAGCTCTGTCCAGCAGCACCGCTGCCGGTTTGGTGATCCTGGAGAGGGTGTAGCCTGCGAAGCCCCATTGAGGTCGAGAGTGGCACTCAACGCAACTCATTTCATGCGCTTCTTGGCCCGCCTCCAAGGTTTCAGCATCAAAGGGTCCGTTGACCTCAGGTGAAACCACCCCGTATTTCGCCACCCAGTAAGCTTCCAGGGTTCTTAGCTCCTCTTCATTGGCCTGAATGGTGTACTCCTCCACCATCTCCTGGAACTTGGTGTAAGAGGTTATTTTCGTGCTCTCCAAGAGGAAGCCGGAGATCATGATAACTGCCAGGATGGCTATGGCGTAAACATCCATGGGGCTGGTTCTGAGGCGTGCCACTCTCAAAATGAATCGTCGATAGATGGCAATACTTATCCCTACAATTATTAAAATTCCGAAAAGATTGCGTAAAAATAAAAACGGGTTAACCGTTGGATAGTAGTTTGAAAACAGGGCGGAGGAGACTATTTTATCTAGACCATGCATTAGCAGGAGCAACAGGAAACCGTAGTATATGCACATATGCATGGCCCATTTGAGAAAATCCTGTTGCTGCACTTTGACCTGCAGCAAGACATCAAGAACGAAGACCTTAAGCAAGGAGAGGATTCTTGGGCTGAATAGTGTCAGAGTGAGACCTCTGGCGAAGGCAAGGACTCTTTGAGCAGGAGGAACGTCTCTGGCCTCGACCCCAACGGTATATCGAAACCAGGTCGAGACTTTGTAGAGCAAGCCAAGACCGAAAATGGCTAGTGAAATGTATAATGAAACGGTGAAAAACATGAATTAAGGACCCCTCATTACAGCTGTCACCTAAGATACAAGGAAATTGTTGCTACAATGGTCTCTAACCCCCCCCCGCCAGCACCCTAAAGGGTGCATCCTCACACAATTGAGGTTATGGCACTGGCTGGATGAACAGCCATAATAACTACTTTGGGCGTAGGTTTTTATGTGACCGCACTATATTAGATATCAAGGAGATATAAGTTGCATTGACCTAGGTCAAGGCAACTAATTCGTCACAGCAAAAAAATGGACCACTTTTGGTTACCGGCCATTGAGCGATTTGCGGGGAGATCATTGTTCGGCGGGACATACTGCTGCAGCGGTAGGTGGTGATGGCTTCTATTCTTATACCCTTTGCTCTCGCCTCGAATCGTATAAACTGTTGAAGAAATTGATCGTGTCATCGGGGACCTGACAGACCAAAAGGGCCGGATCCAATCATTTTGTAGTCACAGGTGAAGTATAATCTAAATACTACTGAAAAGCTCTAGTTTGGCAAAAAAATCTTTTCCGAACAAGCACTCACAGCAAAGCCGGATCTCAGATCAGGCCGTGATCCCTGCAAACCCAGTTTCTTCTTCAGTATCATATGCCCCCGACGCTTCGCAGATATCGAGACGTTCTTTCGTGCGAGCGAAGAAGCAAGTTGTAACTGGTCGCTACTCTCTTGCTGATTATCTCCGCCAGACGTCTAAAAAACATAAGGCCGCTGGCAGGATTTCTTTCGAATACCTTATTCAGCTGTTCACTTGGAATCCTGATGAGCTCGGTTGGAGAGGAGCATACCGCTGAGGCGGTGTAGACATGGTGGTTAACCAGACTGGACCAGCCGAATGCCTCACCAGGGTTTTTTACCACATAGGTGACGTGGCCATTCTCGCCGATGATCAACTCAACACTTCCTTCTTTAACAATGTATAAGTCGTTAGCAGTCTTACCTCTTTCGAACAGTACAGTGCCTTCAGCACAGGACTCCTCGACCATGATTTCGTTGATTTCTTTGATGACCACCTGGTCCATTCCTCTAAAAAGGTCAGCTCTCTGAATAAACATTGTCGCTCCTTTCTAGGCAAAAAAAGTTCAAGAAACAGATCTTAGCACTCCCAAACAGACCAGGTCAGGACGTAGCGCTAACCGTTATCCTTCCCGACTGCTTGGCATCGTAGACCAGGACTAACTTGTCTTCACAGCAGTCCGGACACCAGTGGAACGCCATGTCCACCCAGTTACCGCAGGAACAGACCCATTGGTCCTTCAATGTTTCAATAAGCATGACTTCCCCTCCTTTGAGCTTAAAGATTGTTAACAATATGATGTGTTACTGCAATGGGCTGATCCACCCAGATCCACCGTGTCTTTACGCATAGGTTTTTGATTAAAGACATGTGTACCACAATGTGGCACCAATTACAACTAAAAAACTAGGGATTAGGCTTACTTTTTTAAAAAGTGAGATCTGTTAGATTTTCCATGAGGAGGCGAGTAAAACTTCACATTCCACCACATTGTGGTATGATAGGTCTAAATCGCCGGGAGAAAGTATGTGGACAAAAAGAAATTTTCGAATCTTCGTCAGCAGCTGGGAAAATCTCAGAAGGAAATGGCCCAACTTCTGGCAATCTCGCTTAAGGCCGTGCAGAGCTTTGAGCAGGGATGGAGAAATATTCCAACGCATGTTGAGAGGCAGGCACTATTCCTTCTGGCCATGAAGGAAGCTCAAGACGGAGGCAAATCCTGTTGGGACATTCAAGACTGCCCCGCAGAGATAAGGGATAAGTGCCCTGCTTGGGAGTTCCAGAGCGGACATCTGTGCTGGTTTATTAGTGGAACCATATGCCAGGGAGAGGTTCAAGGCGATTGGGAGAGCAAGATGAAGATATGCAGGGAGTGCGAAGTCTTCGGTTCCATGTTTAACTTATGAAGATTCTTTCTAAAAATCACCATCTTCCCTTCTATTTGCTCCTCTCAATTTTTGCTTTAATAGACTGTTTCACTGTTCCCCTAAACCTTTCAAGCAACACCCTTAAAAGCTCCCTTTCAATTGACGCTGCCTTGGTTGGTGCAGCTTTGCAGCCTCATTTCTAAGGCACCAAATGCACTACGCTGACGATTATCAACTGGACTGCTCCTGGCACAAAGGTCTTCAGGGTTGATCTTCCTTACAGAAATTTCCCAGTAACAGCAAGAGATAGCCCGAAATAAGAGACAAACAGAATAATAGGTTTGATTAAACCTTAAGATTGCATAATTACATCGTTTTGTTATAGAATGGCGATAGGAATAGTAGGATATGGTGGCACCTGAGTAATTTTTTCAGTCCCGAGGGCAGGAGCTAAGAAGATGTTTTTAAAAGTATATTGGCTGCAATGTGGGGGATGTGGTGGCGACACCTGGTCATTTTTCAATGTAGACTCTCCAAATATTGTTGAACTTCTTAATTCCTCGCATATCGAACTGCTATGGCATCCTGCAATCTCAATCAACAGCAGACGTGACCCAATCAAACTCAATGAAGACCTGCTATCCGGTAAGCAAGAACTCGACATTTTATGTGTAGAAGGCTCCATCCTGAGTGGTCCCGGGGGTACGGGGAAGTTTGATGAAATTTATGGTAAGCCGAAAAAAGATCTGGTCGCTGCTCTAGCCAAAAGAGCCAAGTATATTGTAGCCATTGGCACGTGCGCCAGCTTTGGGGGTATCGGGGCGAACACCGAAATTGAAGCCACAGGGTTGCAGTTTTTGAAATGGGAAAAAGGCGGATTTCTTGGCGCAGATTTCAAGTCAGGAGGGGGATTACCAGTGATCAACCTGCCAGGATGTCCATGTCATTGCGATATTGTCGCAGGGACGCTAACCGCCCTTATTTCAGGAACGGACATTGAATTCAGTGAATTCAATACACCTTTGGAATGGTACAGCATGATGGTGCACCAGGGGTGCACCCGCAACGAGTACCATGAGTACCGGGTGGAAGAGACCAAGTTTGGGGAAAAGGGATGCATGTTTTTTCATCTGGGCTGTCACGGTCCTATAGTCCATGGACCATGTAACAAACTGCTGTGGAATAAGCGATCATCCAAGACTCGAGTCGGGGTTCCCTGCTTTGGCTGTACTCGGCCTGATTTTCCCCAGCGGTATCCATTTTTTTACACCAGAAATATTGAGGGCATACCCATTGAGCTGCCCGAAGGAATCAGCCGGGCGCACTATATGGCCTATAAAGGGATGGCTGCGGCCGCTGCGCCCATAAGATTAAAAACGAGAAAAACCGGGGTTTAGAAAACAGAACAGGTGGGTCAAATGGACCGCAAAGAAGTGAAGATTTATCCACTAAATCGGGTTGAGGGTGATCTCGAAGTGTTTGTTGAGATAGAAAAAGGAGTCGTAACCGAAGCCCGTAGTGCAGGCATTATGTACAGAGGTTTTGAGAATATTCTTGTTGGCCGTGCACCTTTAGATGGACTGGTACTTACCCCCCGGATTTGTGGAATATGTAGTACCTCTCATCTAAAAGCCGCGGCGAAAGCATTGGACATGTTTTTCAAGGCAGAAGTACCGGACAACGCCAAGAGGGTTAGAAATGTCACCTTAATCGCCGAAAAAATGCAAAACGATTTCAGGCACGCCTTCCTGTTGTTTATGGCTGACTTCACCAATCCGGAGCACAAGAACCATTCGCTCTATCGCGAAGCGGTTCGAAGATACGAGCCTTTAAAAGGTGAGACCGCGATTCAGACTATCCAAGAGACCAAGAAGGTCCTCGAAATAATCGCGATCTTGGGGGGGCAATGGCCGCATTCATCTTTTATGGTACCAGGAGGGGTCGTCTGCATACCAAGTGCACATGAGATAAACCACTGTCTTTTCTTGCTGAAAAATTTTCGCCAATGGTACGAAAGAAGGGTTTTGGGATGCACTATCGAACGTTGGCTGGAAGTAAGAAACAGGTCGGATCTGGACGTATGGCTTGATGAAACAGACTCCCATGCCAACAGCGATCTAGGTTTCTTTGTTCGATTTGCCAGAGAGGCCGGCTTAGACAAGCTCGGCAAAGGTCACGGTAACTTCATTAGCTTCGGCTCCATGGACATGCCTGAGAATACAGCTATTAAGAGCCACAACAATGACGGGTTATTCTTACCCTCCGGTTTCACCTACAACTCCCGGGTTCACACATTCAATCAGGAGAAAATAACTGAAGACCTGTCCCATTCATGGTTCAGTGACGACGGCGCCAAACATCCATTCGATGGCGTTACGATTCCTTACGCCAGCGGAAGTGAAGGGGGGAAATATTCCTGGGCTAAGGCGCCTCGCTATGATGGCATGCCCGCTGAAACTGGGCCTCTGGCAGAAATGGTGATGGCTGCCGATCCGCTTATCCTTGATATGGTAAGAGAAGATGGCCCAAATGTATATCTCCGAGAACTTGCTCGCCTGGTGAGAACAACGTTTTTGATCCCGGTCATGGAACAGTGGCTCAAGGAGACGGCTTCATGCAAAGAAGAATTTTATTGTGATCACGGCAAAGCCAACAACGGGGGTGGTTACGGCTTGGTGGAGGCGCCAAGAGGTGCTCTTGGCCACTGGGTAAAGATTGGTGGGGAGAAGATCGAAAAATATCAGATTATTACCCCAACAGCCTGGAATGCTTCGCCCCGCGATGCAAACGGTGTGAGAGGTCCATGGGAAGAAGCTCTGATAGGAACAGAGATTAAGGACCTGGACAATCCCGTTGAGCTGGATCACATTATCAGGTCATTTGATCCGTGTTTGGTCTGCACAGTTCATACGATTAATCTCAAAAAAAGATCTCGCACTATTTTTTTCTGAGCGGAAGAACAGCTTTAATTTGCCAATGAGCGACCAAGGCTGATTTATCTTAATCGACTGTGAATTCAAATCATAAGTGCAACACCCACTTGGTGGTGAAGGATATTTTACAAACCCTAAAGAAAACGGATCATCATCATGGAAGCAAAATATTACTATCCTCAAGTTTTCACTGAAACTGATGAAAAGTACCAAACCTTGGCCGAGGAAAATATCCTTTTAAGAAAAGAAATTCAGGTGGCCCGCAAAGCCGCAGAGCTTACGGCAAATCTCGTTGTTAAACAATTTGAAGAAACAGAAAAAGTACTCCATCGGTTTCAAGTTGCGAATGCTCAAAGAAAAGCCGTACTCGATTCAGCAACTCAAAATTGCATTATCGCAACTGACAAGAGAGGCATTATCACTGTTTTCAACACCGGAGCGGAAAGACTGTTAGGATATGGTGCGGAAGAATTAATTGGCAGACATACTCCAGAGATATTTCACATAGAGTCCGAACTGGAGTTGTTCAGTATAAGATTCACTTCAAAATATGGTTACAAAGTAAATGGATTTAATGTTCTTTTCGAATATGCAGTTAGAGAACAGTCGGAACAACTTGAATGGACATATGTCAGGAAAGACGGGACCCAATTTCCGGTCAGAATGACAATTAACGCCTTACGCGAGCCTGACGGCGACGTCAGTGGGCTACTGTGTATAGCCATGGATATAACCGCGAAAAAGCGTTCCGAGAAAGCACTGAGAGAAAGCGAGAGGAAGTATAGATTACTGGTGAGAAATCTTCCCAATATTGTCTACAAGGGATATCTTGATGGCTCAGTAGATTTTTTTGATGACAAGATAGAAAAAATTGCCGGCTACAGCAAAGAAGAATTTCTATCCAGAAAGAAAAACTGGTTTGACATTATCTATGGAGAGGATGTTGAAACCACAAAAGATAAATTCAGGGAAGCATTAAAAACTGATGAATCATATATGCGTGAATATCGAATTAAATCAAAGGAAGGAAAACTTATCTGGATAGAAGAGGGCGGACAAATAGTTTACGGGGAGGATGGAGAAATTGAATTCATCACAGGAGCTTTTCTTGACATAACGGAGCGAAAGCTGGCCGAAGAAGCTTTACATGAATCAGAAGAGAAATACCGCTCCCTTTTTAACAGCGGACCCAATCCGATTTTCGTAGTAGACCAAGAGACCCAGGTGATATTGGATGCCAATCCAATGGCTGAGGAGACCTACGGCTATTCGAAGGAAGATTTAATTGGTAGGCTCTTTAAGGATCTTGGGCCTGTAGAGGATGTGTTGGAGGGGTTGGCCAATTTTGACAACTATGATTGGCCAAAGGCCTGTGTTATAGGCTCAGAAGTTCAACACTACCAAAAGAACAAGAAACCTTTTTACGTCAGGGTTACGGCCTGTCCGATCAGATACAAAGACAGGGAGGCGATCATTCTTGCCACCACAGATATTACTGAAATGTTGGAGAAAGAAGCGCAACTTCTACAGGCCGACAAAATGACCATGCTAGGTGAAATGTCCGCCGGAGTTGCTCATGAACTGAATCAGCCGCTCAATGCAATAAAGATGGGTAACGAATATCTGAAAATGATGGTTGAACAAGGAAATTCCATCCCTGAGAAAGATTTGTTGGAAGTAGCCAGCCAGGTTAGCGAGCAAGTGGACAGAGCCTCAGAAATTATCAATCGCCTCAGGGAGTTTGGGCACAAGCCCGATTTCGCCAAAGAAGAGGTGGACGTCAATAAGCCTATTCAAATGGTTGCTGGTATGGTCAAGCAGCAGCTCGGCCTTCAGAATATACTAGTGGATGTTAATCTTGAGGAAAACCTTCCTCACATTTGGGGTCATAACAATAGCATAGAGCAGGTGATCCTCAACCTGGTAACCAACGCTAGAGACGCCATACATCAGAAGAAAGAGGCTCGTCTTGATAGCGGTGACGATGTTATTACCATACGCTCCTTTAAAGAAAATGACAACGTAGCGGTTTCAGTTTCAGATACCGGTGCGGGCATCCCCGAAGCTGATAAGAACAGGATATTTGAACCCTTTTTCACCACAAAAGAAGTGGGAAAAGGAATGGGACTTGGCCTTTCCATCACCTACGGGATTGTCAAGGACTACGGCGGCGAGATCGAAGTTTACAGCGATGAAGGCACAGGCACAACTTTCAAACTCACATTCCCCTTCGCCCTTCCCTGATAACAATAAGGAAGGCACTTGCCATGCCGCGACCAAGAACGGTTTCCGGACAGACTAGATGGCTCAAATTCATCGTTGACCATCCTTTTCATGTCCTCCTTGCATCATTCATAATTACTTTTCTCTTTGCCTGGCAACTCCCCAAGCTCCAGTTCCAGACATCCATCTATGACCTAGCTGTGGAAGATATTTCAGAGACTGCTCGGTATGAGTCCTTCAAAAAAGAATTCGGTACCGACGAAATGATCTTCGTTGTAGCAAGTGCGGAGAACATCTTTGAGCCCGCTACCTTTCAAAGAATCGAAGTGTTGGCTCAAGCCCTTGCAGAAGTAAAAGGTATAAGGAGAATCATCAGTCTGCCCGGCATAAGAAAAGATATGGACCTAACCGAAAAGTGGAGTCTTGCTGATTTCGAAAAGCTCGTCGCTCCAGTTGAGCTTTTCCAAAAAAACCTCATTTCCGCCGACAAGAAAAAGACGATCATCACCTTGATCTTGGAAGACATTGAGGTGAAAGATGAGGTTATTCCTGCAATAGAGGAAATAATTGCAGCAGAAAAAGACGGGCTCTCTCTTTACCAAATCGGCATGCCCCTCGTTTCAAGGGCCTTAGCAGAGTACACCGAAAAAGATTTTCTCCATCTCCCTCCCATTACCTTTTTACTCATGGCCTTTATCCTGTTCTGCCTTTTCCGTAATCTGATAGGCGTCTTGGTCCCTACCAGTTCCGTGCTTGGCGCCTTGACCTGGACATTCGGCCTTATTTCCTGGAGTAAAACACCCCTTTCCATGCTCACCATGATTGTGCCGATTGTCATAATCGCTGTGGGGACAGCCTACTGTATGTACATTCTTGCCGCCTATTTTGAGTCCATTGGCAAATCGGATTCTGCCAAAGAGGCCTCATTCTTGTGCTTTACCCACGTAGGGTTTCCCACTGCACTGGCAGTAATTACAACCACCATTGGCCTTGGCTCCCTGCTGCTAAACAAGATTCCCGCCATTCGCGAATTCGCCATATTCTCGTGTTTTGGCATTGGCAGCTTACTGATAATTCTGCTCATCGTTTTGCCCGCCGTTCTTGCTCTCCTTCCTTTGTCGCAAAAGAAGAGGAAGCAGACAAAAACAAAACATGATTTTCTTGATAGGCTACTGGCGAAAATCATTACTTTAAACTTACGTCATCAGCAAGTTACTTTGCCAATTGTCGCATTTATTACCTTGATAAGTCTGGTTGGCATTTATCAAATCAAAGTTGAATCCAACCCTGTAGATTATTTCAAAAAAGACACACCCATTAGCCAACATTTCCATGACATTTATCAGGATATGGCCGGCAGTTTTCCCTTGAATGTGGTTTTGGACAGCAAAATCGAGAGTTATTTCGAAGACGCTGATAATCTCAGAATGATATCCCGTCTACAACGATTTTTTAATTCTTTGGACAACGTGGACAAGACCATATCAGTTGTCGATTACTTAAAGCTGATTAACTATGCCACTAACCAATACAAAGAAGAATATTACTCCCTTCCAGAGGAATCCTTTGAAGTCCGCATGCTGATGAACAGTTACATAAGTATGCTGGGAAAGGATATGTTCGACAGATTCTTGAACAACGAGATCTCAAAAATAAACATCATCTTGCGGACTCATATAGCGAGTTCTAGAGATTTCCTGCTGATTAAAGAAATAATACATAATTATCTCAGGAAGAATTTGCCTGAAGATTTTGATTTTGAGGTTACCGGCTTTGGTATTGTAATCTCTCAGAGCAGTCACCTTCTTACCAAAGGTCAGGTGAAAAGCATTTCTCTGACCCTCGTCCTCATTTTTGCTGTAATGCTTCTACTCTTTCTTTCCGGCAAAGCAGCTTTAATTGCCCTTATCCCCAATTGCTTTCCCATTGTCATAAATTTTGGCCTTATGGGGTGGCTGGGAATAGAGCTTTCCATCGCAACTAGTCTGGTTGCCTGCATTGCTATCGGCTTGGCCGTTGATGACACCATTCACTATTTGGTTCGCTACAACAATGAATTCAAGAAAGACATGGACAAAGATAGAGCTCTCCACGATACGATCAAGAGCGTGGGCCAACCGATCATTTTTACCACCCTTACCATTGGCATCGGGTTTTCCGTATTACTGTTTTCCCATTTCAAGCCCACGGCTATCTTCGGTCTCTTAATGGTCATCACCATGCTTTCGGCCTTAGTTGGAGATTTATTGCTACTCCCCTCCCTAATGCTCCACGTGGAGCTGGTTACGGCTTGGGACCTTGTCAAACTAATGCCGGCTCAGCCGGGGATGTCTGCCGCTATGGCTCATGAGCTGCATCAGCCCCTCAATGCCATCAAAATGGGCAGCGAGTTTTTGAAAATGATGATTCAGCAGGAGGCGCAGATTCCCCAAGAGCATCTGTCACAGGTGGCCAATGAGATAAGTGATCAGGTGGACAGGACCGCTGAGATCATCAATAGACTGAGAGTTTTTGACCAGCAACAGGAGACTGATAAGGAGGAAGTGGACATAAACCAACCCATCAGGAGTGTTCTTAGGGTAATAGGGGATCAGCTCCGTCTGGAAAACATAGAGTGCAAATTGCACCTGGATGAGAACCTCTCACCTGTTATGGCTCACAGCAACCGTATGGCACAGATAGTCTTCAACCTGGTCAGTAATGCCAGGGATGCCATAAACGAAAAAAAAGATGACGGCTCGGAAAGTAGACCCCGTCTGATAGACATTCGTTCTTTTAGAGAAAACAATCGGGTGGTTTTTACGGTTTCGGACACTGGTGCCGGTATCCCCCGCCATGTGAGAAACAGGATTTTTGAACCCTTTTTTACCACCAAGGAATCGGGCAGAGGCAAGGGACTTGGGCTCTGCATCACTAACCAGGTGGTCAAAGACTACCGGGGCCAAATTGAGATTCAGACCGAGGAAGGTGCAGGTACGATGTTCAAAGTCAGCATTCCCTGCGCCCGAGAAGGGATGGAGGAAAAGGTCAATGCATAAGATTCTCGTTGTCGACGATGAAAAATCCACCCTCAGCATGTTTCGTCTTTTTCTGAGCGCCTATGGATATACTGTGCTGACAGCAGAAAATGGCACGGAAGGTCTTCAGCTTTTTGAGAAAGAAAAGCCGCCCATAGTAATTACCGACATAAAGATGCCAGGAGTGGATGGTATTGAGTTGTTACGGCGGATCAAGGAAATGGACGAAATGACTGAAGTCATCATGATAACCGGGCACGGAGACATGGAGTTGGCTTTAAAGGCCTTGGACCTCAACGCCACGGACTTCATAAACAAACCGATTCAGAAGCCGGCTCTCGATTCTGCCCTCAAAAGAGCTGAATATAGGCTTGAGCTTGCCGGAGAAAAGGAAAAAAACGAAATCCAGCTGCGAACAGAAAAGGATGTTACCGTAATGGATATTCAAGGAAATGTGACTTCGCGATCGGAGTCCTTTCTTTCTGAGGCATTCAAGAAGGCATCCGCTGAGGGAGCCACCCAGATCGTAATGCGCTTCAATGAAAACTGTTCCATCAATGGGACCGGGATTGCCATTCTGATCCAGCTTCTTTCTAATAGCCAGAGAAATAATTTGGAGGTGGCCATCACCGGACTCTCGGATAACTTTAAGAAAGTGTTTGACATGGTCGGCATTACTAAGGTCGCCAGAATCTTTGATAACCAAGAAGATGCCATCAAGAGCTTTTCTTAAAGAGAAATGAAGAATCAAAGAAAAAAGGCCTTTTATTGAAGGCCCCTTATCTCCATCATAACGGAATTACGCCTTTTCAATCAACACGGTCCAATGTTCGCCGATCCTTTCTTGCTTCAATACTAGGTGCCCATCGAGCTTGACAGAGCCAGGAACATTGAAACCCCTCTAGGGGTGGCTCAAAACCGGATCCTCAGGCCCAGGTTCTTTACTACTTTAGGCCAGTTTGCATTTCATTAGGCGGAAGGAACTATCATCAGAAACCAGGGGCACTGTGGATGCAGTTTTGAAGCCGACTTTTTTGTACATTGATATGGCCGGTTTCCATAGTACATCGACAATCACATCGACCTCGTCAATCTGTCTATCCTTTAAGATTTGAAACAATCGGTTAAATAATTCGGTAGCAACACCTTTGCTTCGATGGTCAGGATGAACCGCAACTTTCAAAATGCTGGCAGTGATATTTTTATGACAGCACCCGGCAATCAGGAAACCATGTATCTCCTGGTTCTCAAAGACGAGGAAAATGTCATTGGAGAGTTTCTCCAGAAATTCAGAATCCGACGGAGTTGGAAATGAAAGTTTTTCGATTTCCAGAACTCTTGCCAAGTCTTGTGGTTCAGCGAGCCTGACAGTCATGGCTTAATTATGTCTTTTTAGGTTGGATGCCTGAGTATTAAAAACGCCTATTTATTTAGCTCAGCAAAAATCTCCTCTTCCCTTAGAAACTACGTCACGATTCACCAAACCCGTCATTCCGGACGAGCGCCGCTTCGCGGGGCGAGATCCGTGGTTCGACAGGTCGTTCGACAGGCTCACGGTCCGGAGCAGCGTCGAAGGACTCACCACCCTGAGCGAAGTCGAAGGGGAATCCATTGAAAGTTCAATATAATCAGATTCTCTCTGGATCCCGGCTCGCGTCCGCCGTAGGCGAACTTGGCCGGGATGACGATTTGCGACAAAGTCCAGTGTAGGGAGGAGGGACATGTAGTTATCCTGCGGAGCTGAATTAATAGGCGTTTTATTGAATATCAAAACTAACCGAATATGTTGACTGTTGTTTATGGTAAATATCAGCGTTTCTGGCTTTAAACCTATGATCCATTGATAGGCTATCTGCAAAATAGTTCTAAGGCGAGATTGGATGTTAACACTTAAGCAAAGATGAGATTGAGGCTTAACAAGGTGGAGAATATAGAAAAAGATATGTTAACTAAAACTGTCGCAGTTCTTTTATGGCTGCTCTGTAAAGATTGTGGAGCTCATATTCATTCTGAATCATAATTCGACTTAGCTTGCCAAAATGATTCCGTAGAATATGGCAGGCCTCAGCCCAGGATCCCCTCAATTGCTCGGGATCCATTTTTGTTTCATAGATTTTTCTCTTAAATAGGTCAATAGTGAGCCTGTTAGTCATCTCCCCGACGTCTCTAAGATTTCTATCGTCCTTTCTCATTGCCGGATTTCCTCCTTTACATGCTCTCGGATAGTTCTTCTGTAAGGCAGGCTACGTTTATCTTGCAGTGGTATTGAATTATATATTGCGTCGATGGGAATTATAGGCAAACTACATTGCCTGGTTGATACTGTCAATGGAAAAACTATCTGGCTATTAAGCTCCTTCCTCTAAAAGGATGAGCATCCGGCGTGGGGAAGGGATTCCTATATTATTCCATGCAGGGGGCCGCCAGGTTCGCCGAGTGCATCCACCCGTTTTTCGACTTCTGGATCATCTTCCAAAGGAGGGGCGTGGTATGTTTTCAACCGTGCGTCAATGATTAAAGAACCCCTGCAGCCCCAATGCTTACAGTGAGTGAAAGCCCCGACCCCATAGAGATCTGTGGCTGGATCCGAACGGGTAAAAGTGACCCACAGAAAGTTCGTCCAGGACTTAGTGGTAAATTCTGCGTCGTCCACCACTACTATGAGGGGAAATTCCTTCAGGGACTCGGGTTTTTCTAAGAACACGGCCAGTTTTTCCAGGGTTGAGTCATGCTCATCTCGGCCTCTATCATGCGGCTGGCCTTGAATAACTACTATTCCAGGAGCAAACACTGTCGGTCGCTTAAAGCCATTGGCAAGGGAAAGATCTAGAGGGATTTTCTTTCCCAGCTCTCTTTGTTTTGCTCCTGCCACAGCCAGAACCAGCTTGGAGCCCTGGTTTAAGTTAATACCTGAATAGTCCAAAGTGTCCATGGTGGTTCGGGTAATAAAGTGTAGATCTCTTTTCCAGTCTGCCCGTTCAAGGATGTGTTTGAAAAAGGCAGGTATATCGCGGGTGCTGAGGCTGGGATTGTCTTCCTTGGCACAAATAATCACATATTTGGACAAGGAGGTCTGGCTGGTACCTAAGAGTAGCAAACCGCAGGTGATGATCTCCTGGGGTTCACGTTCTTCTGCATAAGGCACATAGCGCTCACTGCCAATGGCCAAGAGCAGAGGATGCACCCCGGATGCATCTACAGCATGAACTTCATGCACTCCAGTAAAAACAGTGGGAACCAGAGGTGCTGTAAGTTCTTGGATAAAAGTCCCGAAAACAGTGTCTTCCTGAGGAGGCCGCCCCACAGTGGTGAAGGGCCAGACAGCGTTCTGCCGATGATAAACCTTTTCTACCTTGAGCACCGGGAAATCATGCGCCAGACTATAATATCCCAAGTGATCACCAAAAGGACCCTCCGGCAGTTGGCGTTCCGGGTCTATGAATCCAGTAAGGCAAAAGTCAGCCTCTGCCAGGATGGGCAGGCCGTTGGCTGGTTTAATCATGCGTATTCTATGCCCAGCAAGAACCCCGGCAAAAGATATCTCGGGTAAGCCTTCTGGCAGAGGCATGATTGCGGCAATTGTCATGGCCGGAGGTCCGCCAACGAAGACATTTACCTTGAGGGGAACATCAGCTTGAATGGCCTGGGCATGATGGTAGCCAATGCCTCGATGGATTTGGTAGTGCAGTCCCACTTCCTCATCAGGCTTGTAGTTACCTCCTGAGAGCTGCACTCGGTACATGCCCAGATTGGAGAGTGCAAATCCAGGTTTTTCGATGCTTTCGGTGTATACCTGAGGCAAGGTAATGTATCCGCCTCCGTCCTTAGGCCATGACTTGAGCTGGGGTAGGCTGGTGACCGTGGTCTGTTTTGCCAGTACAGGACCTGTACTCACTTTCCTGGGCATAATATTCCAGAGAGCCTTGGGCATTCCTGTAAACCTCCAAGGACGTTTGAGCAGTTCAATGGGGTCCACCTTCAGCTTTACCAGGTGTTCTATGGTCTTGAGAGTGTCACGAAAGATGAACCGAGCCCTCTCCAGGGTGCCAAAGATATTGCCGGCCATGGGGAAAGCGCAGCCCTTTACATTGGTAAAGAGGAGGGCAGGGCCCTGAGCCTGGTAGACGCGGCGCTGAATAGCCCCAACTTCCAGGTTGGCATTAACCTCCTGGGTAATACGGACGAGTTCGCCGCGAGATTCCAGTTCTACTAGACATTGAGATAGATTTTTGTAACCCACAGAGAAATATCCTTCTGGTCGTGGCAAGGCAAACGGTTCACTGCAGTATACTAACAATTGCTTGAGTAATAAAGCTTGAGGCCTGCCCTCACATCACTATTCGCTGTGAACTGTAGTAAATCTTACTCGCAGAATATGGTGAGCATACGTTTTGCTGGTGAGTTTGTCGGCAGAATACAGAAGGCTACTTATGGTATTGAGTTGCGGGAATGGAGAATTGAGATTGGAATCAACACGGTGCATGGCATAAGGCTCATGGATGAAAATAGTTTCACCTGATGCTGTAACTTGCACCTTCTGCCTGCTGCTAACTGCTAGCTGCCGGCTGGTATTATGCTCCCTTT
>Ga0209536_100006319_pt1 | contig 18153 bp, 14 predicted proteins | sample DeeMarSeWOR28_12_FD_187461 | JGI IMG/M metagenome (GOLD analysis project Ga0209536, IMG submission 187461) | Marine sediment microbial communities from White Oak River estuary, North Carolina - WOR-2-8_12 (SPAdes) (version 2) | ecosystem: Environmental > Aquatic > Marine > Intertidal zone >... | reverse complement strand
CTCAGCATCAACTATCATCATACCGGTGGAGACCCAGGTGCGCGAATTGGACGCCAAGCTGCTGCTGGCCTGTGCGGCCGCCGAACGCGGTTTCCCGGTCATCCTCGGCTCGCGGGCCTTCGTCCACTATAAAGTGTCGGCACTGCCGCGGGGCGTCTATCTGGCCAAGAGCATGCGCACGCTGAGCATCCGCATGTTCGAGATTCTGCGCCAGCTGGGCCATGAAATTGTCGCCTGGGACGAGGAGGGTCTGATGCGCTGGCCGGATGCCGAGTACTACCGGAGCCGCCTGTCACCGGTAACCATGGGACAGATATCGCATTTGATTGCCTGGGGACCGGACAACGCCCGTGTGTTCCGGGAATATCCCGGTTACACCGGATCGCCGATTCATGTGACCGGCAATCCGCGCATTGATTTGTTGCGCGGGGAATTGCGTGATTATTATCAGCCGGAAATAAAGGATATTCACGATCGCTACGGTGAGTTTGTGATGATCAACACTAACTTCGGCCTGGTGAACCATTATTATCCCAATCTAGGGGCCTTAAAAAAGGCCGTGGAGGCGCAGGATTCCGGCGGCGCCAACCCCTTTGATGTGGCCAAGGGCAAACACAAGCTTGACCTGTTCAACGGGTTTCTGGAAATGCTGCCGCCGCTGTGCGAAGCGCTTGGCGACACGACCATCGTGCTGCGGCCGCATCCGTCGGAAAACCATGACCCCTATGCCGCCATCGCCAGGCGCCACCCGAATCTGAAAATAGCCAGCGACGGGGGGATCAGTCCATGGCTGATGGCAACCAGGGCCTTGATCGCCAATGGCTGCACAACCATGATCGAGGCCGCGGTGCTCGGCACCCCGACGATCTCCTACCAGCCGGTTGTGTCGGATGCCTACGATGATGATCTGCCGAATTCACTGAGTCACCGCACGTTCGCCATCGATGAGCTGTGCGGCAAGGTTACCGCCATCATCGATGGGCAGCTGGGGGCGGTCGAATATGGGACACGTCGCAGCATAATGGATCAACATATCGCGGCCCTTGACGGGACACTGGCCGCCGAACGCATGGTCGATGTCCTGGAGGCCGGCGACTATCGTCAGACGCAGCCGGACCCGTCGCCCCCGGGTCAGTATGCCCGGGGATGGATCCACAACACATTGAGAACGGCTGTCAAGCAGATCAACATGCGCCGTCCGGGTCACCGCAACAACCTGGCCTTTCACGCCCACCGCTTCCCGGACATTTCGGTGGACGAGATTATGGAGCGGATCGATCGGATGGGACGGTTGCTAAATCGGTTTGGAAGCATACGGGTGGAGCCGTATTCGAAGCATATATTCTCAATTAAAGGATAAGATGACGGATGTCAGAGGACAGATGACAGAGGACAGATCCGACATACAGAGCAGAAGATTCAGATTCTTCATCTGTCATCTGTCTTCTGTCCTCTGATACTTAATAAAAAGGGAGCTGAAAACCCAGGTAGGCTGGTCAACACTGAGCCAACCGCACAAAGGAGGTAATACTGTGTATAACGTTAAAATCTACGGGGCCGGTTCCATCGGCAACCATTTAGCCCATGGCTGCCGCAGCAAAGGCTGGCAGGTATTGATGTGTGATCTGGATCAGCAGGCCCTTGAAAGAACCCGGGACGATATTTATCCGTCCCGCTACGGCCAGTGGGATCCGCAAATTCGACTGGCAACACCGGACAATCTGCCGGATGAGGACTTCGATCTGATCATTATCGGCACGCCGCCCGACAGCCATATGGCGCTGGCCCGCAGCATCCTGGAGACCAAACCTCCCCGGGCACTGCTGATCGAAAAGCCCCTGTGCACGCCTTCGCTTCAAGGTGCGCAGGAAATCGTCGAACTGCAGGCGGCCACGGGAACCTTTGTCGCCGTGGGCTACAATCACACCCTGACCCAAAATTCACAGCGCGCCGCGCAGATCCTGGCCGACAACGCCATCGGCCGACCACTGACCATCAGCGCCCGGTTCCGGGAGCACTGGGGCGGCATATTCGGTGCCCACCCGTGGCTCAGCGGTCCCCAGGATACCTACCTGGGGTTTTTTGAACGCGGCGGCGGTGCCAGCGGCGAACATTCCCATGCCATGAATATCTGGCAGCATTTTGCGCACCTGGCCGGACAGGGACGCATCACCGAAGTTTCAGCGGCGCTGGACATCGTCGATGACGGCACCGTCAAATATGACCGGGTTTGCCTGTTGAACGTCAAAACCGAATCGGGTTTCGTCGGCAACATTGCCCAGGACGTGGTCACCGAACCGGCTGAGAAATCGGTTCGCATCCAGGGCAGCCAGGGCTATTTGGAGTGGCTGGTCAATGTGGATGCCGGCAACGATGCCGTTCGGTACGGCGACGGCACCACGGAGGCCCGCGAGGAGCTGATTCCCAAAAGCAGGCCGGACGATTTCAAAGGCGAAATCGACCACATCGCGGCGGTGCTCGACGGGGAGTTTAGCGGTGAGTCTCCCATTTCCCTGCAAAGGGGCCTGGACACCATGCTGGTGGTGGCAGCCACCCACATCTCCCACCGCGAAAAGCGAACGGTGCACATTAATTACGACAACGGCTATCGGCTTGACGCGATTGAAATCGCTTGAGCCGAACGGAGCCCGAAACGCTCAATTCGGCGTTCATCCGCCCCCGGCGGATGGGTTGAATGTTATGGGAGTGCGAAGACAACATAATGATACGGTTATGAATGTGACAATCTAATGATCTTCTTTTCCTTTATTCGATTGACAAATAACAGATTACTGGTAACTCCCATATGGAACCTGAATCCATCCGGGGTAGACAGGAGAGATAAAGACAATGGAAAAATTTGATTTTAACGGTCTGTTCACCTACGATCTGGCCAACAATCATCAAGGTGACTTTGAGCATGGCCTCAACATCATCAACGCCATGGGCGAGATTTCCAGAAAAGCAGGTGTGCGCGGCGCCTTGAAGTTTCAATTCCGGCAGCTGGAGACCTTCATCCACCCGGACTATAAAACAAAGAAAGACGTCAAGCACATCCCGCGGTTCATGGAAACCGCCTTGACCAAGGAACAATACCGCCAGTACACCCAGACGATTATCGACAACGGCATGTACACCATGTGCACGCCCTTTGATGAAGAATCGGTGGATATTATTCTGGATCTTGGCATCCAAATTATCAAGATCGCCAGCTGCTCGGCCACGGACCGGCCGCTTTTAGAGCGGGTTGCCGAAGCCAACCGCCCGGTGGTGGTATCCACCGCCGGCTTGAGCATGCCCAAGATCGATCGTCTGGTCAGCTTCTTTGAAACCCGTAACGTGGATTTTGCCCTGATGCACTGTGTGGCGATTTATCCGACCCCCAACGACCAGCTCAACCTGAACCAGATTGACGTTATGAAGAAACGGTTTCCCAACATTCCCATCGGTTTTTCAACCCATGAGGACCCGAATGACTTCAATCCGATTCGCGTCGCCTATGCCAAGGGGGCCAGGATTTTCGAGCGCCATGTGGGCATGCAGACCAAAAAGCACAAACTGAACAAATATTCCTCCAGCCCGGCCCAGGTTGCCAAGTGGGTGGACGCCTATAAAGAAACCGTTGCCCTGTGCGGAGGCGACCACAGGAGCCCCGCCACACCGGAAGAAATTGCTTCCCTGCGGTCTTTGATGCGCGGCGTATTCGCCCAAAAAGAAATCAAAAAGGGGCAGAAAATCACCCGGGACAAGGTGTTTTTTGCCATGCCGCTGCAGGAGGGGCAGCTTGTCAGTGGCGACTGGTTCAACGGCGCCAAAGCGGATAAAAATTACACGCCCAATGCGCCCATCAGTGAAATTGTGGCGAATTCGGCTCTGCCGCCCGAAGAGATCATCTATCGGATCATGCTTCAGGTCAAGGGAATGTTGAGCAAGGCCGGAATTCAAATCGGCAGGGACAGCTCGGTGGAGTTGTCCCATCATTACGGCCTGGAACGCTTCAGGGAATTCGGGGCGATCATCATCGATGTCATCAATCGCCAGTATTGCAAGAAGCTGATCATCCAGCTGCCGCGCCAGAAGCATCCTTACCATTTTCACAAGGTCAAAGAGGAAACCTTTCAATTGCTCCACGGCGACCTCGAAGTCGAGCTGGAAGGCAAGCGCATCAAGCCTCAACCGGGTGACACCATTCTCGTCGAACCCGGCAAATGGCATAAATTCCACACCCTGGACGGCGCGATCTTCGAAGAGGTTTCGACGACGCACTTTAACAATGACTCTTTTTACGAAGATGAACGCATCGCCCGTCTTCCCCGGGAGGCCCGCAAAACGGTCATCCCGAACTGGACGATGGCCGAGAGGAAAACCGCCTAGACCCATGAGCATAAAGGTAATTGTTTTTGACTTTGACGGGACGCTGATAGACTCGAACCGTTTTAAACACGAGGCTTTTTTCGAGGTTTTTCCAGATGACGAACACCATGCGCAAACAGTTCGGGCGGTACTGGCGTACATGAATGAGCAAAGCCGGTTTGTTATTTTAGCCGAGGTCCTGCAGCGCCTGGGCATGGATCAGGGTCCCGGATTGGACGCAAGGGTCAAGGAACTGGCCCGGCGCTACAACGACATCGTGCTCGACGGGGCCAAAAACTGCCCGGAGATGCCCGGGGCCGAAACAATGCTCGCGTCGTTATCTCAGCGCTACCGCCTGTACCTGAGTTCGATGACACCGCATGAGGAGTTGAAAGACATTGTGCGCTATCGGAACTGGGGCGGTTATTTCGAGGACACCTACGGGTATCCCCATCAAAAGGCGGCCACCATCGAGCACATCATGGGACGCGAAGATGTCGGGCCCCGCCAGGTCGTCGTGGTCGGAGATGGAAATTCCGATCGCCAATCGGCTGAGGCCAACGCCTGCTTTTTTGTGCCGGTCACCCCCGACTTCAACCTGGGGGATCTGGCGCACATTATTGAAGACTTGTAACCAATGGATGGTAAAACCTATGCTAAACGATAAGAATATTTTGATTACGGGCGGCACCGGCTCCTTTGGCAAGAAAGCCACCGCGACGATACTGAAGCGCTGCAAACCCCGCCGGCTGATCATCTTCAGCCGCGACGAGCTCAAGCAATTCGAGATGGCGCAACAGTTTCCCATGGAAACATACGGCTGCATCCGCTATTTCATCGGTGATGTCCGCGACAAGGAGAGATTGTACCGCGCCTTCCAGGGGATCGATTACGTGATTCATGCCGCTGCGCTCAAACAGGTGCCCGCCGCTGAATACAACCCGTTTGAAGCGGTGAAAACCAATATTCTGGGGGCGCAGAATATTATCGATACCGCCATCGATCAAAAGGTCAAAAAGGTTATCGCACTGAGCACCGACAAGGCGGCCAATCCGATTAACCTTTACGGCGCCACCAAGCTGTGTTCGGACAAGCTGTTCATCGCGGGCAATTCCTATGTCGGGCGCGATCAGACCACCTTCAGCGTCGTGCGCTACGGCAATGTGGCGGGCAGCCGGGGCAGCGCCATTCCCTTTTTCCTGAAGCACAAAGAAAAGGGCTACCTGCCGATCACGGACCCACGGATGACCCGTTTTTGGATAACCCTTGAGCAGGGCGTGGATTTCGTACTATGGTGCCTGGAACATATGGTGGGCGGCGAGCTGTTCGTGCCCAAAATCCCGAGCATGAGCATTATGGATCTGGCAGCCACCATCGCACCGGAGTGCGAAACCCGCATCATCGGGATTCGACCCGGCGAGAAAATCCATGAGCTGATGATACCCCGGGATGAAGCCCGCCGCACACTGGAATACGACAACCATTACGTTATCCAGCCGGAGTTTAAATTCTGGTCCCGGCGCAGTTCAGAAAACCATGGGCGCCCGGTGCCCGAAGATTTTGAATACAACTCGGACAACAATCCCTGGCGGCTGACCATCGCAGAAATGAAAGAGATCATAAAAGACCTATGATACCCTATGGGCGACAGTTTATTGACAAAGATGATATCGACGCCGTTGTCGACGTGCTGCAATCCGACTGGCTGACCACCGGCCCCAGCGTGGGCGAATTCGAGGCGGCGCTGGCTGCTTGCGTGAACGCCAAAGAGGCGGTGGCGGTCTCCAGCGGCACGGCCGCCCTGCATGCGGCCATGTATGCCCTGAAGATCGCGCCGGGCGATGAAGTTATCGTGCCGGCCATGACGTTTGCCGCTACCGCCAACTGCGTGGTTTACCAGGGCGCGACCCCGATTTTCGTCGATGTGGACCCTGAAACCCTGCTGATCCGGCCCGAGGCCGTCGAGGCCGCCCTGACGCCGCGCACCAGGGCGGTCATTGCCGTGGACTACAGCGGGCATCCGGCAGACTATGACCGCCTGCGCGCCATAACGGCTCAGCATGGCATCGCCCTGGTCGCCGACGCGTGTCATGCCCTGGGGGGGTCTTACAAAGAACGGCCGGTGGGCTCTTTAGCCGATCTGAGCACCTTTAGTTTTCATCCGGTCAAGCACATCGCCACCGGCGAAGGCGGTATGATCGTCACCGATGACCCCCGGCTGGCGGAGCGCATGCGCCGGTTCCGCAATCACGGCATCACGACGGATCACCGCCAGCGGGAAAAACAGGGCTCCTGGTTTTATGAAATGGTCGATCTGGGTTATAATTACCGCATCACCGACCTGCAGTGCGCACTGGGACTTTCCCAGTTGAAAAAGCTGCCCCTGTTTTTAAAGCAGCGGCGCAACATCGCCCGGGCTTACGACGAGGCGTTTGCCGCAAGCGCCCATATCAAGCCCCTGGCCGTGGCGGCGGATGTCGACCATGCTTATCATCTCTATGTCATCCGGCTGCAGTCCGCCGACCTTGCGATCGACCGCAACGGCCTGTTTGGGATCCTGCGCCAAAATGGTATCGGGGTCAACGTGCACTACATCCCGGTGCACCTGCATCCGTTTTACCGCAGGCAGTTCGGCACCGGACCGGGCCTGTGCCCGGCGGCCGAAACGGCCTACGGGCAAATTCTGTCGATTCCGATGTTTGCCGCCATGACAGCGGCGCAAACCCGGGAGGTCATCGACCGGCTGAAGGCAGCTGTGGCTGAAAACCGGCGCTAAGGACCATCAAAACAGTTAAAGATAACCTCATGAACATCGTGGCCATCATCCCGGCGCGCGCCGGCAGTAAGCGCATTCCGGGCAAAAATATCAAACGCTTTGCCGGGCTGCCCATCATTGCATATTCCATCAAGGCCGCCGCGGCCAGCGGGCTTTTTGACCGGGTCATCGTCTCAACCGATTCGGACCAGATTGCCGCCGTCGCTCAATCCTGCGGCGCCGAGGTGCCGTTTAGGCGTCCGGACCGCCTGGCCGATGATTTCACGCCCACCGCCGATGTGGTCCTGCACGCCCTCAACTGGTTGGCGGCCAACGATTCCCTGCCGGAATATTTCTGCTGCATTTACGCCGCGGCACCGTTTCTGCAGCCCGATTATCTCAAAGACGGCTTGGAACGGCTGCGTGCCGCCAAAGATGCCGCCACCGCCTTTGCGGTGACCGACTTTGCCGCCCCGATATTCCGGGCCCTTGAAATTGACGCCGACGGGCGCATTAAAATGATCTGGCCGGAGCACCGCGACACCCGCTCCAATGACCTGCCGCCGGCTTATTATGATGCCGGCCAATTTTACTGGGGCCGGTCGCGGAAATTTCTGGTCGAAAAGGCCCTGTTCGCGCAAAAGTCCGTACCCGTTATCCTGCCGCGCTACCTGGTCCAGGATATCGATACACCCGAAGACTGGCAGACCGCCGAGTATATGTTTGAGGCCATGAAAATGCATCAATCCAAAGCGGGTGAATGATCATGGAGCCCTTGCTGACCATCCGCGCGGACGCGACCCCTGACATCGGCACCGGGCATCTCATGCGCACGCTGGCGCTGGCCCATGCCTGGCGTGAGCAGGCCGGAGACGTCATCTTTGTTTCATGCTGCCGGAGCCGGGGCCTGCACGGTCGGATGGCAGCGGTGGCCCGGAAGGTCGTGGATCTGGATCAGGTCCATCCGGATCCCGGTGATTGGAAAAAAACGGCCCGGGTGCTAGGGGCCGAGCCAGCGGCCTGGGTGGTGGTCGACGGGTACCACTTCGACGGCGGTTATCATAAAAACATCAGGGCCCTTGGCAAGCGGCTGCTGGTAATCGATGACATGGCGCACCTGGATCATTACGAGGCCGATATCGTCCTGAACCAGAACATCGATGCCGCCGGCCGGACGTATGCGACGGCCGCCTTCACCCGCCTGCTACTGGGAACCCGGTACATCCTGCTGCGGCCCGAGTTTGTCGCGCGGATCCCCCGGCAGGGCAGCATCACGGGCCCGGCCCGCCGGCTGCTGGTGACGCTGGGCGGCGCGGATTCCGACAATGTGACGCTGACCGTCATGCGGGCTCTTGAAACGATAAACAGCAACGCATTGGAAGCTTTGATCGTGGTCGGCTCCGCCAACCCGCACCACCGGCAAATCCGGGATGCGGCCGGCCGCTCCCGCCTTCCCATGCGGGTGGTCGAAAATGCCCCGGACATGGCCGAGTTGATGGCCTGGGCGGATGTGGCGGTGTCTGCCGGCGGCAGCACGTGCTGGGAGCTGGCCTATATGGGCGTGCCCACCCTGGCCATCACCATGGCCGAAAATCAGCTGGCGGTTGTCGAGGGCCTGGCCCGAACCGGGGCCATCGTGAAGCTGGGATGGCACCATGATCTGTCCGCGGCCGAACTCGCGCAGGCGATTCAGGACCTGGTGTCGGACGTTGCTGCAAGAACCCGGATGCAGGGCTGCGGCCGCACGCTGGTCGACGGCATGGGCGCTAAACGGGTTATAAAAGAAATGATGGCGGCATGATTAAACTGCGACACGCAACAGCCAGGGACTGCCGAATGATCTGGCAATGGGCCAACGACCCGGACGTGCGGGCCGTATCGTTTGCACCCGAACCCATTGCCTACGCGGATCATGTCGAATGGTTTGAAACCCGACTGGCTGACACCGATTGCCGTATGTACATCGCTGAAGATATCACCGCTGATGGTCATCCGGCACCGGTGGGCCAGGTGCGTTTCGAACGCAAAGGGCAGCAGGCGGCGGTCATATCCGTCAGCCTGGACCGCCAATTCCGCGCCAGGGGTCACGGCGCCCGCATTATCGAGCTGGCTTGCAGGACATATTTAGCAGCAACGGACACACAGATCATAAACGCTTATATCAAAGCGGACAACGCCGCTTCGCTGGCGGCTTTTAAAAAAGCGGGGTTTGCTTCGGGAAACGGCACATCGGTTGCAAACCAACCCGCACACCACCTTTTTTTAGCCCGAGAAGAACAAACATGAAACCTTATTTAGAGATCAACAACCGTCGAATCGGAACCGGTCACCCCTGTTATGTGGTCGCCGAAATGTCGGCCAACCACAACCAGAGCTACGATGAGGCGGTCAACATCATCGAAGCCGCCGCGGCTGCCGGAGCCGATGCGGTCAAGCTGCAGACCTATACGCCCGATACCCTGACGATCGACTGCGACCGCGAGTATTTTCGAATCGGCGAAGGCACCCTCTGGCAGGGACAGAATCTCTACCAGCTTTACGGCCAGGCCTATACACCCTGGGATTGGCAGCCCAAACTGAAAAAAGTGGCCGACCGCCTGGGTCTGGATTTGTTTTCAACCCCGTTTGATGCCACGGCTGTCGATTTTTTGGAGAAAATGGACGTGCCGGCCCACAAGATCGCCTCGTTTGAAATCGTTGATCTGCCCTTGATCCGGCGGACCGCTCAAACCGGCAAACCCATCATCATGTCCACCGGCATGGCGACCCTGGCCGAGATCGACGAGGCGGTTGCTGCCATCCGCGCCGCCGGCAATGACCAGCTGGCCCTGTTAAAATGCACCAGTGCCTATCCGGCCAGGCCGGAAGACATGAATTTGCGGACAATCAAACATTTAAGCCGGACGTTTAAAGTCCCGACGGGGCTGTCGGATCATACCCTGGGCATTGCCGTACCGGTAACGGCGGTGGCCCTGGGCGCCTGCATCGTCGAAAAGCACGTCACCCTCGACCGCTCGAAAGCGGGCCCTGACAGCCAATTCTCATTGGAGCCCGATGAATTCAAGGCAATGGTCTCAGCTGTTCGTACGGCCGAGAAGGCCATCGGCGGTGTACACTACGGTGTCAGCGACCAGGAAAGCAACAGCCGTGTTTTCCGCCGCTCGCTGTTTGCGGTGCAGGACATCCAAGCCGGCGAACGGTTCACAACCGAAAATGTGCAATCGATTCGGCCCGGGCACGGCCTGCACACCCGGTATTTAGAGGAGATTCTGGGCCGGTGCGCGGCCACCGACATCCAGCGCGGCACACCGCTGAAATGGGATTTGATCGGAGGGGCATTTAAAGGCAAGCCATGACAAGGACCTTGGTTATTGATCCAACCGTGGGAGCGATTGGCTTCTGCTCGCATCCCGCTGCTCTAAGAGCGGGGCAGCCGCGATATGCACTGGCAGAATTAAGCTGAATCGCGGCTGGAAGCCGCTCCCACAACCTATAATTTCCTAAAAGCAATAGGGATGCGATCTTATCGCGTGCTTTCAAAATCAGGAATAAGCCAAATGCAGTCATTCAACCACCTGACCGAACCGTTTTGCAGCGACAAATTTACGCTGTTACAGCACGGTATCTCAGACGATCCGGCCATCGACGTCTATGTCAATGCGCAAAAGGATTTTGCCTTGCTGCACCCTGCCCCCCGCGTGGATTACAGCGATTATACCCCCCGGGTTAAAAAATTCGGTTTGACCGATTACAAGAAGGGCTTGCAGGTCATCCAGCGGCGCTACGACAAGATCGCGCACCATATCAACAGCGGCCATGGCTCCCTGCTGGAGATCGGGGCCGGGGACGGCGCCTTTTTAAAGACCGTCAGGGCGCATTGGCCCCACCTCCATCTGACCGCCATCGATCGGGATCAAAATACGCTGGCTTCACGGGCGGCGAATTCCGATGAAAATTTCGATTCCCCGGTCGAATTGATCAGCGGCGGTAAAACCTACGATGTGATCTGTTTGTTTCATGTATTGGAGCACATTCTGGAGCCGGCTTCGTTCCTGGCCGATATCCGCCAATTGATGGCCACGCAATCGCTGCTGATCATCGAAGTCCCATCCCTTCTGGATCCGTTGCTGTCACTGTACCAGAACAAAACCTTTGCCAACTTTATTTTCAGCAGCCAGCATCCCTATGTCTATTCGCCGTCTTCCATCGAGCGTCTGATGGCGGCCAACGGCTTCCAGGCCACGGAGACGGTTTATTTTCAGCGCTATGGTCTCGAAAACCATCTCAACTGGCTGACCCAGGCGCAGCCGGGCGGCAACAAGGAATTTCAACTCACGTTCCAGGATTTAGAACCTGCCTACAGGGCCAGCCTGGAGCAAACCGGGAAAACCGACACCGTCATCTGGGTCGGTACGCGAGGTGAAACGTGATTGGTGATAAACGCATACTGGTGGTGGTTCCCGCCCGCGGCGGGAGCAAAGGCGTTAAACTCAAAAACATCCGGCCCTTAAACGGCGTCCCGCTGGTGGCCCTGGTCGGGCAGGTGGTGCAGCAGCTGCCCTGGGTGGATCGGGCGGTGGTTTCCACCGATCACCCGCAGATTGCTAAAATTGCCGAAGAAGCCGGCCTGGATGCTCCTTTCCTGCGTCCCGACGAGCTGTCCGGCGACATTGTCGCGGACGGGCCGGTCCTGCAGCATGCCCTGCTGGCATGCGAAAAAATCGACCAGCAGCGCTATGACGTGGTGGTTATGCTGCAGCCGACCTCGCCGTTTCGCAAGCCCTCCCACGTCACCGCGGCCGTCACCAAACTGGTCGAAGGCGGATACGACGCCGTCTGGACGGTCAGCGAAAGCGACTCCAAGGCGCACCCCTTAAAGCAGCTCGTCATCGATGGCGACCGGCTGGATTACTATGATCCCGCCGGCGCCGAGATCATCGCCCGGCAGCAGCTCACACCGGTCTATCACCGCAACGGCGTGGCCTACGTGATGGTGCGGAAGCTGGTCGCCGACCACCAGGCCATCAAGGGCGCCAGAACCTCTGCGGTGATCATCGAGGACCTGCTGGTCAACATCGACACCGAGCTGGACTTCAAACTGGCGGAATTCATGCTGGCGCAGGAGGATAATTAACCACGAATGGACACGAATGACCACGAATTTTTGCTATAGTAAAAAATTATATTCGTGAAAATTCGTGCTAATTCGTGGCTCTCCAATAAGCACCCAGGTCGCGAAAAGAATTAATAAAATGCAAAAAATACCCATCATCATTCCGGTTGAAAACCAGGTGCGGGAACTCGATCCCAAGCTTCTGCTTGCCTGTGTTGCCGCTCGTCGCGGTATTGCGTCGATCATCGGCTCCCGCCTGGAGATCGACTTTCGCATCGCCTCGTTTCCCGGCAGCATATACCTGTCGAAAAGCATGACCGCCCGCAGTATCAAGATGTTTCGCATCATGCGCAAACTGGGCCATGAAATCGCCGTGTGGGACGAGGAAGCATTGGTCCACATGCAGCCGGAGACCTATTTTACCCGCCGGCTGTCGGCGGAAGCCATCCAATACGTGTCCCACCTGTTCGCCTGGGGCCGGGAAAACGCCGAACTGTGGGGTGAATACCCCCATCTTCCCGAACGGACACCCATCCATATCACCGGTAATCCGCGCGGCGACCTGTTGCGCACCGAGCTGCATCCCTATTTTGAAGAAGAGGCCGCCGCCCTGCGCAAGCGCTACGGCGACTTTATTCTCGTCAATACCAATTTCAGCAACGTCAATGCGTTTGTGCCAGGCCTGAATTTATTTCTACCGCCCAAAAATCCCGGCGAGCCGCCGCCCTTCGGGCGCGGGGCCACCGGAATGAGCCGCGCGTACGCCGAAGGCCTGCGGGATTTCAAGCAGGCGGTCTTCGAGGATATCAAGGCGGTCATCCCGGCCCTGGAGCAGGCCTTTCCGGACTTTACCGTGGTTGTCAGGCCCCACCCGACCGAGAATCCGCAAGTTTATCACGACATCGCCGCGGGATGCGCCCGGGTGAAGGTCACCAACGAGGGCAATGTCATCCCGTGGCTTATGGCCGCCAGGGCACTGGTTCACAACAGCTGCACCACCGGGGTCGAAGCCTATATCATGCAGGTTCCCGCGGTGACCTTCATGGCCTCCCGCGATGAGTACTATGACATGGGATACTACCGTTTGCCCAACACCCTGAGCCACCGGTGCTTCGATTTCGAGCAGCTGCGGGAAACGCTGGCATCTATCTTCAGCGGCCGGCTGGGGGCGCCGGATGGCGACGAGCGTAATGAAATGATGGATTACTATCTGGAAGCCCGGCAGGGTCCGCTGGCCTGCGAGCGGATCGTCGACACCCTGGAGACAATTATGGCAGGCCGGTCCCAGCTGCCGCAGCCGCCGGTTCTGGACCGCCTGGCAGGCAGCTACAAAGCCAACTGGCGCCGTCTGGTCAAGTGGTACAAATCGCACCTGCCCGATTCCAAATACCGGCCGGAATTCCAGCGGCATCGCTATCCCGGATTGACCCTGCAGGAGCTCAACGAGCGTATCGCCAGGATCCAGAAGGTCCTGGGCGACACCACCGCCATTAGAGCGGAGCAGGCTGCCGAGTACATCTTCAGAATCCGGGCGACTTGAAACGCTGCCGAAGTTGGTTATTTGATCATTCGGGGGGGTTGAGTAAACCGCTGCATGAATAATCGCCTGCAAAACCCGCGCAAACTCATGGATAAGGGCTCGTAGCAAAAGAACAGCGCAAGGATACTATGACAATTGGCTATGTTCAAATTTGATCCGCTGTGCCATTGGCAATCGGTTGCCATACCCTGTTCTTTAGCAACGATCCCTAATCCATTCAGACAGTGCGCGGATTCTGCAGACGATCATTCATTCCGGTCGCTGAAAGGGGTTAAGTGATAAAACTCATTAACACCCGGCTATTTAATTACTACCAGGAGTCGTCATTATGAAATATGTGTACTGCCCGGCCGGCAGAGCCACCTGGGCCGCGGTTGCCCTGGAGCTCAACGGCTATGGATTTTCCCCCTGCATCTGGCTGGGAGATCCCGTCCATGATTCGTTTGCAGCCGAAAATTTCGCCGCCTGCACGGTCCTTGATTTTTACCGGACCAACCTGGGCCGGATGGACGGCGGTCCTTACAAACCGGTCGTTTTCACCACCTATGCTGAAAACAAGCCCTTTTTTGACCGCCTGATGATCAAGGCGTTAGACATGATGAATCGTCAGGATCCTCTGGAGCGGTATAGCTTTGAAACCCGCAAGCAGACCTTTTACGCCCTGGTCCTGTATTTTATCGACCTGCTGGACAGGAAGAATCCGGACTTCGCGCTTTTTTCCGAGGCCGCCCATTCACCGGCCCAATTTATCCTCTACCGCCTGTGTCGTTTAAAAAAAATTACCACCATCGAATTTTCATCCGGTCCGAGCGTTTTCCCGGTGGTTACGCCCAAAATCGACGGTGTGCGTGCTGATGCGGCCGGAGATGACGTCAGGGTCGAAAGAGAGGAGATTGCCAACTGGATCAGGGGCCTGGGCCAAGACTATACCGAGGCCGCCCCGAAATATACCATTAAAAAAGAACGCAGCCTGATCAAGTATTTCGTCAAGCTGATTTACCGGTATTTAAAAGAAGCCGCCCAAAAGACGTATCGGCCGAATGTGAATCCCACCTACATGGTTAAAAATTGTATCGACGGCTGCCAGGCGATGAGCCGCTGGGAGTGGAAACTCAAAAAAAGGCTGGCAGCCAAGGAAGCCCGGATAAGGCGCGCTTACTACCAATACGTCCAAACGGTGGACACCGATAAGGGAACATACGTTTACTTCCCCCTGCACTACCAGCCTGAAAGGACCACCAATCCGGAAGGCGGCGAGTATTATGACCAGTTTCAGGCCCTGGTCAAATTAAGATCGATCCTCGATAATGATGTGGCCATTTATATCAAGGAACACCCGGCCCAGTTCTGGCCCAATCGCAACGGCGGCTGCGCCCGGAATAGTGACTACTACCGCAACCTGAGATCAATCGACGGAATATGTTTTGTCGGTACCGGCTATGACGCCTTTGAATTAATCGACAACAGCCTTTTCGTTGCCACGATTACGGGCACGGTCGGTGTCGAGGCCATCGCCAGGGGCAAGCCGGTGCTGGTTTTCGGCGACCCGTGGTACAGAGGAATGCCCGGCTCCGTGCACATAGACGATATACAGGACTCAACGAGCCTGGGCAAATTTCTGTCAGAGCCCCAGGACGATCCGATTGATGCGCTGGTGGAATTCTGTTACAGAATTTTTAACACGTCGATTTATGGCGTGGTCAACCCATCAAACGAAAAATACTTTAAGCACGCCATGAGCCACAAAATACAGGACAGCGCGCCTGCTTTTGCAGCATTCGTCCGTTCAATCATGTCTGCCCAGATAGAGCGTCCTTCTTAACCGCCGGGGGCCATTGACATCCCGTGTCTGTTCTGGCTTGAAAAACCGCTCCAATCTTATGCGAAAGAGCTTCTATTTTTTCCCAGGCCTTACCAGCGCTTGCTCCAACTTGATAGCCACTTTGCCAAACCCTGGAATCTTGCCGCCGATCTGAACCGGGATTCGCGAAATTTTCTCAATGAAAATATGAAAATCCCCTTTCAGCCCTAAAAAAGAAAATGGTTCCGCACCGGCCTCATCGGGAAACAATGAACGCGTTGTGAAGGAGACTTTCAGAACTTCAGCTTCTCCCTGGCGCCGGGTTTCACCGTCCGGCGTCTTCTCGAGGTAGTTGACCTTCAGAAGCTGACTTTTCTCCGCCTGAAACTGCACGAGGTGCAACTGCTTTTTGTTAAAGGCGCACAGACGGCGCGGATCGTCTCCGACCGCCAGGCCGGCCGTCGAGGCAACATAGAGCAGCACGGAAGGGTCCGAAACAGACGAACATTCGCTTTGCAGCAAGTCATAGGGATAAAATGAGTTCTGCCGGTCGGTCCAACGCTTCACGGGCAGATTTTCTTCGTCGGCGTCTTGCGGCCGGATCCGCAGCCGGTAGACGCCGCTGGCGGTCCAGCGGTAGGTTTTTTCCCACAGCTCCTTGCCCTTGCGCAGCCGGACACGCTGTAAAGCCGTTGAGGCCTGCGGTGAGAACCAGACCCGCGTAACCAACAGCTCATCAGAGCCGATCAGAGGATCGATGGCGGAATTAACGGTTAAGTGAAATACCCGGGGTCCGGAAGGCTTCACACTTTCTTCCTGCGGGCTTGCGATCAGTATGCCGCCGACCTCATCAGCAGGTAATTCCTCGAGCGTCACCCGGGTTTGGACGCTGCCCAGAAAGGCGCTGGATTTAAATGCCAGACTTTCCCAATGAACTGCAGATCTATCATCGCCGGACCGCGAAGGTTGGGCTGCGGCCCAGGGGGCAAGCCCCCCCAGGAGACCTACAATAATAATAAGGACAACTGCCCTTGCTTTGGATATCATTTTCTTTTTCTCCACTGACAGATAAGTGAATGACTAGCTCCGCTGTTTTAACCGCTTCGGTGCCTGGCGGATCCGGGGTATCATATAATCAGAATATGATCATAAGATAATGGCCGGGTTTCAAAAAGCAACCTGCGCCGGTAAAATCGCCATGTCGCCAGCGCGGAATAACTTGCCATCTGCCCGCGACCGCATTACCTTTTAGATTCAAGACCCTTTTCGCAAAAATCAAATCGATGATACAAGGACCGGTATCCAAAATGGCTGTTCAAATCCTGAAGTTCAAAATATTTTTTCTACTGCCTTTTTTTACCGCTTTTTTGCTACCGGCGGCAGTCCCGGCCCAACAACCGGAAGCCGCAACGCCGGTAGAAAAAGCATCCGTTCCCAAAAAGGAAATCCATCCGGATCAATTAAGTCTAATTTTAAGCCGGCATTTAGACTATCTCCAAAAGGACCCAAACGGTGCCATCGCAGATTTTGGCCAGACTGATCTTAGAGGCGTGGATTTCAGCGGGGTGGACCTGCAGGGGGCCGAATTTATCCAGGCCGATCTGAGCAACTCAAATTTGAAGCGCACGAAGCTGGAAAATGCCAACCTCAGTCGCGTTAGTTTAAAAGGGGCCAATCTATCTGAAGCAAACCTGGGCCATGCCGATCTTTCCTGGGCGGACCTCACTGGTGCCGATCTGAGCTGGGCCAACCTCAGCCGGGCCGATCTCAGCCGGGCCAATTTAACCGGTGCCAACCTCAATGCCGCCGACTTTAGCAGGACGGATCTCGGCCGCGTGAACTTCACGGGAGCCAATCTCAGTGGCGCGATCTTCAGCCGGGCCAAAATTAAAAGAGCCGACCTGTCGCAAAGTCTCAGACCGTCAGAAGCCATCTGGGGTGACGGTGTTTACTATGATGCCAATACCAAATGGCCGCAGGGTTATCCCCTGCCCCGCAATCTGGGTACCTTGCAGGGCAAGATATCGCTGTTGGTTGAAAAATACTGGTTGGCGATCGTGCTGTCTACCCTGCTCGCCCTGATCGTTTCTGTATCTTTCACCGTTTACAGAATGAATTTAAAAATCAAAGAAAAGACCAAAGAATTGGAAAGAGGCAAAAGCACGCTCAAGGACATAACCGGAATGGTTGAATTCGTCGAAGCCGTGTTAAAGGTGGCCAGTCTGCGCGAGGAGGTCGCCATGTCCATTGCCCAGGGTCGATCCGCCCGGTTGTTTATCATCGGAAGCTTTTTAATGGTTCTTTCGGTTTTTGCACCGTTCGGGTCGGCGGTTATTTACTGGCAGATGGAACCGCTCAATGATGAAGTCGTGACGCATCTGGTGGAATTGAAAAATAAAACCGGTATGGTGCCGGGCAAAGAATCGGTTTCGTTTACAAAAGACTGGCGTATTTTATTTTCGGGCCTGTCTTTTGGATTTCTGTTTCTGGCCGCCGCGCGGGGAATCCTGAAACAGGAAGCCCGGCAATCTTCGACCTATTTTAAAACCGCCGAACGGGTCACATACTACGAAAACCTCGCCAGGGCCCTG
>Ga0209536_100006317_pt1 | contig 18157 bp, 16 predicted proteins | sample DeeMarSeWOR28_12_FD_187461 | JGI IMG/M metagenome (GOLD analysis project Ga0209536, IMG submission 187461) | Marine sediment microbial communities from White Oak River estuary, North Carolina - WOR-2-8_12 (SPAdes) (version 2) | ecosystem: Environmental > Aquatic > Marine > Intertidal zone >... | reverse complement strand
AGACCCAAAGCAGTGGCATCCCGCATGACGTTTGTCTGGGTTGGATCGACCCCGCCCACATAGATATAATTGGCTCCGGCCTGGTCCAAACGGGTAAGGTAGACGTCATGCTTGAGTGAGCCGGGTGGAAAAAGCTCGGAGGGTAAGATCGTAACGCCGTTTTTTTCCGCATACTCCTTGCCGCCGCGCAGCATCTCTCTGCCATAGGCATTGTCCCAACTTAAAACAGCGACCTTGGGGGCTCCGCTCATCCCCTTTTTCTTCCAGTCATCCAGGATCCAATCAATTGTAGCCGCGAAAGCATCCTGATAAACGGATCCCCAGGCAAAAAAATTGCCGGGGTGCGCCTGAAACTCGCCATCGCCGGGCACATGAATCACGAGCTTTTCCTTTTTGGTGAGCGCCTGCAGCATCTTGCCGACAGGCGTGCTGACAATACCCACTGCCACAAGGTCGGGATTTCGCCGCTGGCGCTTGAAGGCCGACACCGCCCGGGCCACATCATAGCGCGTATCCACCCCCATGTATTTAACGGTTACCCCGTCAACACCCCCTTTGGCATTGATGTATTTTAGATAATCCTCTGTACCCATGCTGCCGGGCAAGGCCAGACCCGCCACCGGCCCGGTATAGTCTGATAGATCCAGAAATACGACCTCTTTAGCCATCACATCAGCCGCCGGCAATCCCATCCCAAAAACAACCAGGAAAAGGACAGCCACTGTCCAACGAATTGAATGTTTCATAACGTCTACCCCCTTTCTCTTTTAGAAGCTATTTCAAAAATGCATCTTCCGCTCCCGCTTGCGGCGGGATGCGGGTGCTCCGCGATGCACGATTCCGTATCAATTTTACCATGCCAGGTCCCATCACGATCCGCTTTTAAAATATTGCTTTTAGTAGGCGAACGGGTAAAGTCTGGACGACGCCTTCAAAATTTCCCAGCGATGTGCCAATCCCCTTGGCTCTTTAATCAGAAACCATGCCAGCACCAGCCCGAAAGCCGTCATGCCGAGCCCGGCCGCCGGTGCCATTCCCAGCCACGGAAACCAGTCGGCCAGATATGGCGAAAAAACGAGTACCAGTTCATCCAAAACGCGGACGAAAATGACCCCGAAAAAAACCCCCGGTATGCTGCCCATGCCTCCGACAATCAACATCCCGATAAACCACAGCGCATGGATGAGCGTGAACTGCTCGGGATGGCATACCAGCGTCAGGTGGGCCCATAGAGACCCGGCAATTCCCGCATAAAAACAGGAAATGAAAAAAGCCAGCAGCTTGTAATAGTAAAGATTGATGCCCATTACCTGAGCTGCCAGGTCGTTGTCGCGCACAGCCACAAATGCCCGTCCCACGCGGGTACGTACCAGATTGCGGGCGGCATAGGTCATTATAATCATGACGGGCATAATGATGTAAAACATGCGCTCATCGGTGTCGAACACAAAGGTGCCGATAACCGGAGAGTCCACTGTGATTCCCACCGATTTGCCGGTAATCTCCAGGTGAAGCAGCAGCCACATGGTGACAAAGTGAATCGCGATGGTCGCCACTGCGAGGTAAAAGCCTTTGATCCGCAGCGAGGGCGCACCGCCGATCAGACCGTAAAAGCCGGTAAATATTCCGGCAAGCGGCAACGCCACCCAGAAGGAAAGCCCGAATTTTTGAGTCAAAACAGCAGAGGTATATCCACCCACCGCCATAAAAGCGGCCTGTCCGAATGAAATCTGGCCGCAGTAACCGCTGACAATCTGCAATCCGAGAACAACGATCACGCTGATGGCAAGATAATTTAAAAAACTCACGATGTAATAAGAGCCAAAAACAGGAAGCAGAAAAAAAACGAGCAAAGCGAGGGCCAGTGCCGACCAGTGCCTGGGGGTGCGGAAGATCGCCATATCTTTTTCATAGGTTGCGTCAAAAACGCCGCAGGGTCGCCACATTTCAAATCCTTTCTATGCGCACAAGGCCGAACAGGCCGTATGGTTTTACCAGCAAAATAAACAGCAGCAGGACATAGGCCGCAACTTCTTTGACCCCGCCTCCGACCAGGGGATCCAGATAACCGGCACTGATGTTTTCAAGAACTCCCAACAGAAGCCCGGCAATCAGCGCCCCGGGCAACGATTCCAATCCGCCGACCAACGCCACAATCAGGCCCTTGACGCCTACCATCGGCAACGGAAAATAAATATCCATCACGTTGGCCAGAGCGATTCCGGCTATGGTCGCCACCATTGCCGAAAGAACCCAGATCCAAGAAAAAATTGCCCTGACGGTGATACCGGTGCTTTGCGCCAGCTGGTGATCTTCGGCGGTAGCCCGCATCCCCAGACCGACTTTGGTGCGTTGAAAGAAGATCGCCAGGCCCAGAAAAAGCAGAAGGCAGACACCAAAGCTGATCAGCTGCGTCGTCGGCAACCGCACGCCCATAATCGTCGTCATTCCGCCCGGCAAATACTTGGCAAAACTGTTGGATTCTCCTTTTAGAATAAGTTGAAAAATACCGTCTCCCATCAAAAAAAGCGCGAAGGTCGTGAGGAAAGCAGCAAAAAGGGGTTGTCCGATCAAAGGCCGCATTGCAATGCGCTCTACCAGCCAGCCTGCAGCAGCCAGACAAATTAAAGCCATCACAATCGCTAAAATCAGAGGTAGTTTCAAAACGGTAAGCGCAAACCAGAATGCCAGCGCCCCGTATGCCATGAGCTGTCCATGGGCCAGACTGACCACATGGGTGGACTTGTACACCAGAACCACGGCTGCGGCCACCATGGCGTACAATCCCCCTTCCAGCAGTCCGAGAAAAAGCAGCTGCAAAAAATTCGTCATGAAGCTCACCTTATTGATCAACAGCGTTTATATGAATCGAGGTTCGAATAAATCCTTTGCGCCCGTCCCTGTAGGTAACCTCGGCTTCCACCTCAAGCTTGTCGCGCTCGCTGTAAAGGGCTTCGATTAAATCCCTGTAACGGTCTTCGACAAATGTGCGCCGAAGCTTGCGGGTCCGGGTCAATTCGGCTTCGTCGGCATCAAATTCCTTGTGCAGGTTCACAAATCTCTTGATACGGGCATATTCGGGCAAGGTGCGATTGACCTGGCGGATCTCCTGGCTTGCCAGATTGATGACTTCAGGTTTCTGGGACAAGTCGGTGAACGTTGTGTAGGGGATGTGGTTGGCTTCCGCGTAGCGGCCCACGTTTTCCAGATCTATGTTGACCAGGGCGCCCACATGGTCGCGGCTTTCTCCGCCGACAACCAGAACATCCTTGATGTACGGGCTGTATCGCAAACGAACCTCACAATACTGCGGCGAGAACTGCCGGCCCCCCGAAAGCGGTTTCAGATCCTCCATGCGGTCGATAACAATTAAATGACCGTTTTCATCGATGTGGCCGAAGTCTCCACTGCAGTAGTACCCGTCTTTTATCTTCTCAGCGGTTGCATCCGGATTTTTATAATAGCCGGCGTACAGGTATTTGCTTTTTACCATAATCTCGCCATCATCGGCAATTTTCACCTCGGCCCAGGGCATCGGCTTTCCTGAGGTCTCCGGACGGATTTCTCCTTTCCGGGGCACGGAAATAATACCCATTTCGGTGGAACCATAAAAAAGTTTGATTTCTATGCCCAGTGCCAGAAAAAATCGGATAATTTCGGGACTGACGGCGCCGCCCGCTGAATAGACCACCTTGACCCGCGAAAATCCCAACCGGTCTCTCAAGGCCCTGAACACCGCCTGATATGCCATCCACCCCATAAAGCGCCACCGCAGGCTCAGCGCTCGATTTTCGATCTTCATATCCGCTGTCTTCAGCGCAACGGGCAGCAGCCGGTGATAAATCCAACGACGAAAACGGGTGGAGTCTATCATGCGGGCCTGTACAATGCTGTTGACACTTTCCCAAAGGCGGGCACCATAGAACAGAACGTGAGGACCGATTTCCCGGATGTTCTCCTGAACGGTTTCGGGTTCTTCGGGAAAATTAACGGTCATGCCGGCGACCAGCGCCCCTGAAATCCCCAGCGCCTGTTCTGTGGCCCAGGCCGGCGGAATGAAAGACAGGTATTCGTAGCCCTTGTGGGACCAGCCATCAAATCTGGCCCATTCCCCGATTCCCTCCACCAGATACTCCTGGGTGAACATGGCGCCCTTGGGCAAACCGGTGGTCCCGGAGGTGTATGCCAGTACGGCGATATCCGCGCCTTTGCCTTCTTCAATCAGCTTCTCGTAAAAATCCGGCTGTTTGCGGTCGAGTCGCCGACCGATTTCCATGGCCTCCTGCATGGATAAAAGCTCCGGGTCCTGATAACTCCACAGTCCTTTTGGATCCCAATAGATGATCTTTTTTAAATTTTTAAGCTCGGCCTTGATTTCAATGACCTTGTCCACCTGTTCCTGATCGTGGCAGACAACAAAAGAGGATTCGGAATGCTCAAAGAAGTATTTAATTTCCGCTGACTGGCAGTCGGTAAAGACACCGATGGCCACTCCACCCGCAGATTGCGCGGCCAGCTCGGCCCAGAACCATTGGGGTTTGTTCTCGCCGATGATGCAGATTTTATCATCGCGTTCAAAACCGAGTCTGATCAACCCCAGGCACAGCTCTTTTACGCTGTCATAGTAATCCTGCCAGGAATAGGATTTCCAGATTCCCCTGTCTTTTTCACGCAAAGCGACTCGCTGGTTTCCGTAGCGCCGTGCGTTTTGCCTGAGAAGTTTGGGCAGGGTGTCTACAGCAGGTTCATTATGATCGGGTTTATCATTCATCCGCTTCACCTATGTAGGCTTGAACGACGCGGGGGTTTTCAACCACTTCGGCAAGCGCTCCTTCGGCGATTTTGTTGCCAAAATCCAAGACGATCGCCCGATCGGCGATATCCATGATAACATCCATATCGTGCTCGACAATGATCATGGGGATTTTGCGCAATTCGGCCACATCCAGAATAAAACGGGCCATATCCTCCTTTTCCTCCAGATTCATGCCGGCCATCGGTTCGTCCAGAAGCAACAGCCGGGGATCCATGGCGAGCGCACGCCCCAGCTCTACCCGTTTGCGAACACCATAGGGCAGTGTGCCGACGATATGTTTTCGCTCCGGCTCCAGTTCCAGAAAATCGATGATGTCCTCGACGACCTCGCGATGCCGAATCTCTTCCCTCCGCGCAGGGCCAAAGAACATGGAACCCAAAAAAGCACCGCGCTTCATGTGGATATGCCGCGAAGCCATGAGATTTTCCAGGACGTTCAAACCGGTATACAATTCAATATTCTGGAAGGTTCGTGAGATGCCTAACCTCGCAATCGTATGCGGCTGGAGTGCATGGATCGGCTTGCCCTGAAAGTGGATGCTGCCTGATTGCGGGCGGTAAAATCCGTTGATGCAGTTTAGCAAACTGGTTTTGCCGGCACCATTGGGACCGATGATGGATAGAAGCTCTTGGTCATTTGCATGAAAGGTAACGTCACCCAGAGCTTGAAGGCCGCCAAACCTTAGATTCAAGCCTTTTACTTCAAGGATCTTCCCGTTTTGTCGTTCCATGGATTTTTTTCAATAAATAAATTATGAGAAAGAAGCAGATAAATATGCCTTTGGGGAGTCAAGTCAGATTGTTTACTGACAGTCATATTTTTTGTCAAGAAAATAATCAAAACTATATAATTTCAATTAATTATAAACTGTTATCTAAAATTATGAAATCGCGGCAGCGGTGGTCTTGACAGGTATTTTAACTTTTAGTAAAAAAACTACTTATGGTTAAATCAAGGGGGCGGGGTGTTTTTAATTGGGGCCTGATTGCCACGAAGCCGCTGGATCACTCTGCCTGTTTGCACAAATATCGAAATTTTGGGGGGCGTGCAGAAAGCATGATATTATTTGTTGCCACCCGCAGGGGAATGCCCCCGGGTGGGTTACCAACGATGATCGAGGGTATGAAACCATCGCGCTGCCGGCGTTGATGAAAACACTCCGGCCCCTCGGTTAAATCAACCGCGCTCGATAATTGCTCGCTAGGCGGCACCGTGTGGGGATATCAAAAATTTGGTGGACAGAAAACGATACCGATCGGTGATTCAAAACCGAAAAAGACGGGAAAAAGATCTTAGAAGGCAAGCCATCCTGGAGGCGGCAAAAAAGGTGTTTTTTCTCAAAGGCTACACGAAGGCGACCATGGATGAAATTGCGCTGGCGGCGGAGATCAGCAAACCGACGGTGTACCATTATTTTAAATCCAAGGACGATCTATTTTTCTCGTTAATGCTGCCGGTCGTGGAGCAAATCGGAATGCAGCTGGAGAAGGTAAGAGACAATATCCTGGAAAATAACTATGCCACGGGCGCACTTCTTATCCGGGATATGTTCCAGGCCCTGTGGAAAAGCTATAGCATGGCTCCGGATATTTTCAGAATTATCCAGATTTTTCAACAGAGCGGTATGGTCAGGGAATGGAACCCGCAAATCCGATCGTCTCTCAATAACAAAGGCCGGCATAATTTTAAACTCGCCCGGCAAATCACCGAAATCGGAATTCGGAAAGATCTGATCAAAGAAACCAACCCCTATGAATACGTCGATGTTCTCTGGGGTCTTTTTGTCGGCATCGTCCAGCTGGAGGACATAAAATCACGGGAGCCCCAGGGCAGCAGATACCTGCAAAAAACCCTTGATTTGGCAGAAAAAATTCTCATCGACGCGATGGCCAAGGAAAAGGCCCGGGAAAAAATTAAACCCGGATAACGTAATTTTTTTCGTTGAAGGGTTGAGGTTGGAGACAATTTATAGGGTTCGATCTTGCCTCAAACCTTAAGGCCCATAGGGCCGAAGCTCAAGCAAAGCGCTCCTCTGACATGGCATGGAACCCAGGCTGTGTGATTATCGATGAGCAAACACGTATGACGATTTTTTTTTGGAGGGGGAAGAATCTATGCTACTGAAAGGGAAAACCGCACTAATAACCGGGGCGGCGCGCGGTATCGGGCGCGCCAGCGCCATGGTTCTGGCGCGGCAGGGGGCGGATGTCGGTGTTGCCGATATATTGCCGGAGGTTGAAAAAACTGCCGCTGAAATTGAAAAAACCGGCAGGCGATCGACCTTTGCCGTATTCGATATTTCAGACCCCGACCAGGTTAAGTCGGGGGTTTCCAGGATCAGGGACACTCTGGGAGATATAGATATCCTGGTCAATAATGCCGGCATCGTGACCAACATCGCCCGGCTCACCAAAATGACCCGGGAGGCCTGGCAGCGTGAACTCTCGGTAAACCTCTCCGGCGCATTTTACATGATCAAAGCGGTCATCGCACCGATGGTCGAAAAAAAATGGGGCCGTATTATCAATATCTCTTCCGGTGCAGCCAGCGGCGGTCTGCACAAACAGATCGGCTATGCATCCAGCAAAGCCGGTCTTCTGGGTTTGACCATGACCGTAACCCTCGAGCATGCCAGAGACGGGATCACCTGTAACGCCATTTTGCCCGGGCTCATCGGGACCGAGCTGGTGGGGATGATGCCTGAAGAAATACTGCAAAACGCCATAGCTACGACACCGGCTCGCAGGGTCGGAAAGACAGAGGAAGTCGGCCATCTGATTGCCTTTCTGGCATCGGAGCAGGCAGCGTTTATTAATGGCGCGGCAATTCCCATCGACGGCGGAGGATCACTCAATACCGGCACGCTGGGCAGCCGCAGGGAAATTCAGGAAACCCGCGATTTCAAAGGCGACGAATAATCGAAGTTCAAAAACGATAATAGAATTGGAATACCGGAATTGCATGTGGATACTGAAGTATACTTTGCTCTAATTCCATGATAAAAAATTGGATATATTCAATTTCCCAACATTCCAATTTTCCAGTATTGCGACATTCCTAATGGCAGGGGCAGCCCAATTGGCTTGAGAAAATACTTATTCCAGCAATCTGAAAGCAAAAGGGAGAGTTGCCGATGACAGATCAATTTACGCGGTCGAAAATACCCGTCAAACCGGTATACACCCCGGAAGATACCGCAAACCTTGACTATGACAAAAAATTGGGCTCGCCCGGAGCCTTTCCCTATACCCGGGGTATACGACCGGCCGGAGCCTGGACCTGGATACAGCGCGAGCTTTCCGGGCAAGGAGATCCAAAGACCTCCAACGAACAGCTCAAGCAGCTTATTGCCCGGGGCCAGACAGGGATCGATGTCATCGGTGATGCCCCCTCGATGGCAATGCTGGATCCGGACCACCCCCTGGCGGTCAACGCTGTGGGAACACAAGGTGTTTCTATCTGCTGCCTGCAGGATTTCCGTGACCTGTGGCAGGACCTGCCGCTGGATTCGATCACGATCTCCAATTCCATTCCCGGCATCTTTACCGCGGCGGCACTTCACATGGTGGCCAAGGAAACCGGCGTGACACCGGAAAATTTGAGAGGATCTGTGATCCAGGCGCCCTTTTTTATGGAAGATTGCGGTTACGCCGTCCACATGCCGTTTGACCTCAGACTCCGACTGTCTTCCGACTGTATCGAATTTTGCACCCAAACCATGCCCAAATTTCACGCCTTTGTCGAAGATACCTACTTTTTCAGCGAGGCCGGCCTCAACGGAATTGAGGAGATGGCCCTGGGTTTTATCGAAATCCGGCATATTGTAAGGGATCTGCTTGCGCGCGGCCTGAACATCGACAGCTTTGCTCCCCGCATTGCCATCCTCGTCAATTGCAGCATGGATTTCTTTGAAGAGATCGCGAAAATTCGGGCCACCCGCCGCCTGTTTTCCAAAATGATGAAAAATGAATTTGGCGCCAAAGATCGCCGATCATGGGCACCGGTCATCACCTGCCATACATCCGGCCTGTCATTGACTGCCCAGCAGCCATTCAACAATATCGTCCGGGGAGCCATTCAGTCACTGGCGCTGGTGCTGGCTGGTGTGCAAGCCCTGGAAATATCGGCTTTTGACGAGGCCTACCGAACGCCCAGCCCCGAATCTCATCTGGTCGGGCTGCGCACCCAACAGATTATCGGCCTTGAAACCAATGTAACCAAGGTCGTTGATCCGCTGGGCGGGTCCTATTATGTGGAAGCCCTTACCGATGAAATAGAAAAAAAAATCTGGGAGATGGTCATGGATATCGAATCCAAAGGCAACCCGGCCGAGCTTTCGGACAAAGGATTCTTCAAGAAGTTCTTTGATGATGTCATGGCCAGATATGCCGGAGAGATCGCCACCGGGGAGCTGCCCAAAGTGGGGCTCAACTGTCACCAAATTCCCGAGGCGGAGGACACCCTGCTCAAAGATGTCGCTGAAGGCAAAATCGAACCTTACTGGGATCATATCGACCGCATAAAGCGTTTTAAAAAAAACAGGGACTCGGTCCCTTTGAGATCTGCGCTTCAGCAATGTCACCTCCTTGCTAAAGATAAGGAGGAAAATCTTACCTATCCGATTATCGCGGCGTTTAAAGAAGGTGCGACCATTGGAGAAATCAGTGGTGTTTTGCGAATGGCATATAACTATCCTTATGATCCCCATGGTATGCTGGATCCCATAATATGAAATTTCGTTTTGATATTCCAAATCCATCATTCCGGACGAGTCCACCGGCGGGAAGAGAGATTGCGAATCCAGAAAGTATCAATGTATGCTGGATCCCGGCTCGCGCCCGCTTCGCAAACTTGACCGCAAGGACGATTTATTAAAAAAGAAAGGATCAACGGTGACGAAGATAAAAGCGCTAATTGGCGTTCTGGGCATGGACCAGCACGAAGTCGGTGCGATCGCCGTATCACGCCTGTTAAGGGACGCCGGCATGGAAGTTATCTATATCGGCCGTTTCAACACGCCGGCGGGTATCGTCAAAGCCGGCATTGAAGAGGCGGCGGACGTGATCGGTTTATCCTGTCATTCCTGGGAATACCTGCATTTTATGCCCGAGTTGCTGGACACGCTGAGAGCAAAGGGTCTGGAAACACCGATCGTTGTTGGCGGCTCGGTTATCACCCCGGGTGACAGCAAAAAGCTCAAAGCGATGGGCGTCGCGGCAGTATTCGGTCCTTCGGCCACCCATCAGGAAATTATTGAAGGAATTCAACAGGTAGTAACGGCAGCCTGAGTAAAGAAGGCCAGATTTAGGGGATTATTCGTTGATCGCTCACCGGTGGCGTCCGCCTCAGGCGGATTTCGTTGATTGCAATTCAGTTGAGTTCTTGCACAAAAACAACCGCCTTACCAGTGCCGAGACGCGTTGGGCAACCGCAACCGTTTGCCGGTTTGCAACCGGTTCGCTCGCACGGCCCGAATGGCGACACAGAAATGCATCAAACCTTAAACCAAGGGGGGGTAAAAGCATGAGCGAAAAGAAACTCTTTAGTGCTGAAGAACTGGAAACCATGGGCAAACGAACCCTGGATCTTCTTCTCGAAAGCCTGGCGCAAGGCGATATCGAAGAGGCAACAGAATTGGCCCAAAGAATGTATAGCGAGTTTTTAGGCATGCATGATCTTTACCGCGACTGGCTCACCGATGTATTTACCTTTATCGGACAGCGCCATGGCGAAGATGTGCTCAGGGAAGCCATGGAGCAGACGGTCGCCGGGTATACCTTGCGTCTGGGAAAACGTTACGCCGGCAAGAGCAAGCGCCGCCAGATTGAAATGTTGCTGGCAGGCTTCAGGGGACATTTGCAAGCCTTTGATATTGAGGAAGACGAGAGAAAAGTTACGGTGACCCCCAGGCTTTGCGGCAGCGGTGGGCGGCAGATCAACGAAGGTGCCTATGACCCGCCCTGTAATTTTTTTAAAATCAAAAGACCCCAACCCATGACATTCAACCGGGAAGACTTTCCGGCCTATTGTGCCCACTGCTATTTTCAAAATATTTCCCCGGCAGAGCCGGGCGGGGTCCCCCTGTTTGAAACCGCACCATCGGAGGATTTGGGCCATACGCCGTGTAAGATATACATATACAAATAGAAGCTAATCGTTTCAATGGCAGCTTACCCCTTTTTGATCAGTATGCAAAAACAATTGTTCTTAGTAACCCAATTTGTGGAGGGCATTGAATGGAATACAAAAATATCCTTTACACGCAAGAGGATCATGTGGTCACCATCACGATCAATCGTCCCCGGGTGCGCAATTGCATCAACCACGAAACCAACCTGGAGCTGCAGCACGCCTGGAAAAGATTCCGGGACGACGAGGACGCTTATGTGGCGATTTTCACGGGAGCCGGCGATATCGCCTTTTCAGCCGGGTGGGACCTCAATGACGCCGCGGCCCTCGAATCGCTGGGCAACTACGATCAGTTTCGCGTGGCCGTGCATAACAGCGAGGGGTACTGCGGCTACACCAAGAAATTTGATATTTTTAAACCCATTATCGCTGCCGTAAACGGCTATGCCTTCGCCGCCGGCCTTGAATCGTGTCTTCTGGCGGATATCCGTATCGCCTCGGAAAATGCACAGTTCGGCGCAACCGAGCGCCGCTGGAACATTGTCGCCGGAGATGGGCTGTGTGTCCGGCTCCCGCTGGCGGTGGGTTACGCCCGAGCCATGGAGCTTATTATCACCGGAAAGCGCATCGACGCTCAGGAAGCCTATCGCATCGGCCTGGTCAATGAGGTGGTGCCCTCCGAGCAGCTGCTGCCCAGGGCCAGAGCGCTCGCAAAACAAATATGCGAACTTCCGCAGGGATCGATTCGCACCGACAAGGAAACGGTGATCCGCTGTATCGGAAGAACCGTCGAGGAGCGCACGTTCATCGAGACAGAGGGCATCATGACGATGTTCATGCGTGGCGACAAACATACCGAAGGCGCCAGCGCATTCATCCAAAAACGCAAGCCCAAGTGGGATGATAACGGGCTATAGGATCGGGGTTCGCCCTGCGAGGCTGGAGGCAAATGCTTGCTTGATCCAAACAGCCTCAAACCTCAAGCGCACCGATCCTCAAACCTAAAATCCTGCGTGGCGAACCTCTGACCTTTGAACCCTGAGCCTCTGAATATATATTTACAAAAAGACCTGATTCCGGTAATGTTTCGGATATTGATAAGGATGAACTATGACTGACAAGAAGATATACAGTGCTTTGGGGATGATCATATTATTATTGGTTTTAGCTGCAGGATTGATTGGGTCTGAACCTGTCGGCGTTTTGGCTTTGGCGGCCGAATCCAATATTTCCCTGGACCGGATCCTTGACCGCCTCGAGAAAAGATACACGGGTTCATCTTTTTCGGCAACATTTATTCAGGAATCGACCATTAAGGCTATGGAAATAAGCGATCACGCCTCGGGCAAAGTTTACGTGCGACACCCCGGCATGATGCGATGGGAATACGAAAAACCGGACAGGCAAATTATTATCACAGATGGTTTTAAACTGTGGATTTACCGCCCCGATGACAACCAGGTGATGACCGGCAGCGCACCCGCGTTTTTCAGCGATGGCAAGGGGGCCAGCTTCCTTTCAGACATAAAAATAATCCGGCAAAAATTCGATATCTCGCTGCTGCCTCCGGACAATGATATCTTTTACGAACTCAAAATGGTGCCCTTGGAAAAAACATTGGATGTGGCCGATATACAGGTGTCGATTTCTAAAAACACCTTCAACATCGCCCGGGTGACGACCAACAATTTCTACGGCGATAAAACCCGGATTGAATTTCTCAACACCCGCTTTAAAACGATGCTCGATGATGCGCTGTTCAGCTTCGAGATACCGGAGGGCGTGGATGTCCTCCAGCTCGACAAGTAATTTCCGGAATGGAAAAGCTCTTTTCCCCGCCGCAGCCTTTTTATTCACCACAGAGACACCGAGAGCACTGAGTGTCTGTATTATTGTTTTGCCGGCAGACGGCGGCAAAGCCGTTTAACCAGTTGTGTTTCCGCTTTGGGAGCGAGAAGTTTTTTGCTGAACTGCAGAAAAAGAAAAGATTATTGTGTGAGTTAAACAGCCTTTAGGGAGTTAGGTTTTGTTCGAGGGCAAGGCGCAAGGTGATTCAAAAGCGGAGCGTACACGAAGTACGTGAGCATTTTGAAGCGACTTGCAACGCCGCCATCGGGCAAAAGATGACTCTCTATAGGCTGTTTATGATATCCTCCGGAATGTCCGCGTTCGTATACACCTTCTGCACATCATCATTGTCTTCGAGCATTTCCATCAGATGCACCATCTGCTCGGCTTCTTTTCCCGCAAGATTGGTCGTCGATTGCGGAAGCATTGTAACTTCAGCCACGATACAGGGTATCGATGCGCTCTCGATGGCCTCTTTGACGGCTTCGAAATCCTGTGGTGCGGTAATGACTTCAAAATTACTGTCATCTTCCTTGAAATCCTCTGCACCCGCCTCCAGGGCTATCTCCATCAGGGTTTCTTCATCGACAGCCGTGTTCTCGACCGCAATGTAACCTTTTTTTTCAAACATCCAGGCCACGCATCCACTCTCGCCCATGCTGCCGCCGTTTTTACCGAAGATAGCTCGCACATCGGCCACCGTCCGGTTTTTGTTGTCGGTCAGCGATTCCACCAGCACGGCAGCCCCTCCGGGGCCATAACCTTCATAAATACTTTCCTCATAATTGACGCCCTCGAGCTCACCGGTCCCCTTTTTGACGGCCCGGTCGATGTTATCCTTCGGCATGTTTTCGGTTTTTGCCGCCAGGATTGCGGTTCTAAGCCTGGGGTTGGTAGCCGGATCTCCTCCGCCCATGCGGGCGGCGACTGTAATTTCCTTGATCAATTTGGTGAATATTTTGCCACGTTTGGCGTCCGTGGCTGCCTTTTTATGTTTGATGCTCGACCATTTGCTATGCCCAGACATGGTTACCTCCTGGCGAATTCTCACTTTGTTTTTAATTTAATGCGTCAATTGGTTCTTATCGGGCATACCCGCCACTGACAAACACGGAATGCTGGAAAATTGGAACTGATAAGAACGCTCCTATTTTTTTTACCCGTTTCGCTTTTTACAGTATGCTATCTGCCGTGGAGATGAATTTTTTAAAGCCCATTATTTCATGACTCCATCATTCCATTCTTCCAATTCCGGTGCGATGAAGCCCCTCCCAATAACGAATATCTCCTTGCTGGCCTTGCGGCTGCTTCGGGGTTTCAAAATATGCTGGTTGGTAAACTTTTTTCTGATCAGATCTGAAAATTGGCTAAAGTCCTGGCCCTGAAAAATTTTGCAAACAAAAGACCCGCCGGGTCTCAATACGCTTTCAGCAATTGACAGGGCTGCTTCGCAAAGAGCTGCCGATCGGGCCGCATCCACCATCTTGTTTCCCGTTGTGGACGGTGCCATATCGCTCAAAACGACATCAAAGTCAATTCCCATCAGCTCGGGATTTGTCGCATTGAGCGTAAAAACATCGGCAACAACTGTTTTCGCATGGGCCGGCAGTTCGATGGCTGCGGGTTTGAGATCGATGCCCACCACAAGACCGCCGCTGCCGACCAGATTAGCAGCATATAACAGCCACGAACCCGGAGAACAGCCCAGATCTAAAATTTTATCGTCTTTCCGCAACAGCTTGTATTTTTTTTGTATCTCCTCAAGCTTGTATACCGACCGGGCCGGATATCGATCTTTTTTAGCCCGGCGTGAATAATGATCCTGCCATTTATTCGTTTTAGACATGGATTCGCCGCCCGTGCTTAAATCCCTCCCCGCGGGGCCAGGCTGGGTTCGCATGCTGCCCGCACTAGATCACAATACTTAATTTTTGGCGTTTGTCCGGGGAAAGTCCAGGCTACCATAAAAACCGTTGTGGGAGCGGCTTCCAGCCGCGAAATTAAATAATCACGGGTAAAAGCAGATCCAACAACCAATACAACTTGGTCTTTCCAGATAACCGGATAATTTTTTTCACGTGGAGCGGATTTTACTTAATTTTTCCCGTCCTCTCAACGGCAAACATAAAATAAATGCGCTCTGCGAACTTTGCGCCTCTCTGCGGTTAGTATAGCTTATCTCAAAAATAGCAGATCACGCTTAAGAGCCCCGCTGAAGCGGCACTTTACAACTGATCGCTTATATTATTGTTTTCAGCAAGCTGGGGCCGACAAAAGAGCGCAGTCCGCCGGAGGCGAATGAGCATCTTAAGGCGGCCGGTAACACAGCTATTGTGCGTTAGCTGCATTTTTAAGATGAGTTATAATTAAAAGAGCGCCTCCATCGCCTCCGATACTGTTCTGACGCCGGCGATCTCGATGCCTTCGACCCTGGGGATTCTGTTTATATTACCTTCCGGCACCAGGCAGCGCTTGAACCCCATCTTCTTGCTTTCTGCGATGCGATTGTCGATCTGGCCGATAGCCCTTACCTCCCCGGTTAAACCGACCTCCCCTAAAACGACGGTATTGTCTAAAACCTTTTGATCCAGAAAACTGGATCCGATCGCAGTTACGATGGCCAGATCTACAGCAGGTTCGCCAACCTTGACACCGCCGGCAACGTTCATGAATATATCATAGCCCATCAGATGCATCCCCAGTTTTTTTTCCATTACAGCAGCCAGCAATGCGACCCGATTCTGATCAAGGCCCAGTATCGTTCTGCGCGGCGTGCCGAAACTTGTACTGGATGCAAGCGCCTGAAGCTCAATCAATATGGGACGGGTTCCCTCCATGCTGGCGGTCACCACGGAACCGGCCACACCTGCGGGACGCTCGGAAAGGAAAACTGCCGAAGGGTTGGCGACCTCGTCCAATCCCTTATCTTTCATTTCAAACACACCGATCTCGTTGGTCGAGCCGAATCTGTTTTTTACCGCCCGTAAAATTCGAAAGATATGATTGCGATCGCCCTCAAAGTAAAGCACCGTATCGACCATATGTTCCAGAAGCTTTGGACCGGCAATGGCACCGTCCTTGGTGACATGGCCGACCAGCAGGGTTGGGATTCCGGATTTTTTAGCCATGAGCATCAGGCGCACTGTCGACTCCCGCACCTGGCTGACACTCCCGGGAGCCGACGTGAGGTCGGCGTTAAACATCGTCTGGATCGAATCGATGACCAGAACCCGGGGTTTAACCGATTCGATCATTGTCATGATGGCTTCAATTTCAACCTCGGAGACAACCAGCATGTCGGCAGAAACGGTAGAAAGCCTTTTGCTCCGAATTCTTATCTGACGGATGGATTCTTCACCGGACACATACAGGACTTTATTTCCCTTTTCGGCGAGCCCGAACAATGCCTGCAGCATGAGCGTGGATTTTCCTATGCCCGGATCGCCGCCGATGAGAACAAGGGTCCCCTGCACCAGTCCTCCGCCCAGTACCCGGTCAAATTCCTTGATGCCGGTCAGAAGCCGATGCTCGAGTTCCAGATCAATGGAGTCGATCGGTACCGGCGTTGCCCGGGTCGCTGCAAAACCGCGGACAGCACCCAGGGTCGCGCCCGCCGCCTGTCTTTCTTCGACAATAGAGTCCCAGGTGCCGCAGTCGGGGCACTTGCCCATCCACTTCGGCGTTTGATAGCCGCAGGTTTGACAACAAAACAGGGTTTTTGAGCTTTTTTTCACGATAGCAAATTACCGTCAAATGTGTTATTATCTTAGAAAAAATGGTCGTGCCTGGTTAAATAGCACGTGACGCCGCCACGATCAAGACGGAAGAATTTTGCTGGACCGGCATTGACCAACAACTGCTCAAGATCATTTTCATTCAGGCTTCATCCTGTTTTGAATTTTGAGCATTTTAAAATTCGGATTTGTTTCGAATTTCGGTCTTCGGATTTCGGATTTTATTCCGTGATAGGGTAATATAGGGTAATAGATGATAATTTTTACCAAGAGCAAGGTAAATTCTGCACTCACGGTGATTAGAGGCGCATATTGCGGTTATCATAGAATGTCGAAAAGCAGAAATGTGGATGCCACCAATTTCCTGATAGCTTTTCTGATCCCGGTCATTATCGCGGCCGCCTCCCCCCTTGCTGCAACGACAAGTTCCGATACGGACTATTTTAAATCCGTGCGCAAACAGCTTATCGATGACGGTTTCAATGCGGAAAAAATTCAGCAGCTCTACAGCCGCCCCCAGGTTTCTTTTGAAGCCGATGGCGTGACCATTTTTTTCACCTACAGTGAGGCCAGGCTTGATTACGACCAGTTTACCAATGACTGGTCGATTCGCAAGGCCAAAAAATTTATGGATCAATACCAGGTCGAATTAGATCAGGCACAACAAAAATATGGTGTTGACAGCCGGATCATCACCGCCATTTTGCTGGTTGAAACCGGCCTCGGAACCACGGTCGGAACCCGTTCCGCCTTAAACACCCTGTCGACGCTGGCCTCATTGAGCAATCGCAAGGTGCGCAGTGAGTTCTGGAAGATCGTAACGGACAAGCAAAAAATATCCAGAAAGAAGTTTGAAAAAAGGGCGGATCAAAAATCCAAGTGGGCTTACCGGGAGCTGAAGGCATTTTTGACATACGCCTATCGCGAAGGGCTCGATCCAACCGAAGTCCAGGGCTCGATCGCCGGGGCGATAGGGTATGCCCAGTTTATGCCCAGCAACATCATCGCTTACGGCAAAGACGGTGACAACGACGGCCGCGTCGATCTGCTGACCCATGCCGACGCGATGGCGAGCATCGCCAACTTTCTCAGAAGCCACGGCTGGCGACCGGGTATAAGCCGAAAGAAAGCCGAAAAAGTGATTTACTATTACAATCACAGCACCTATTATGTGGACACTATTCTAAAAATCGCCAATCGCCTCGAAAGCTGAAAATGACCCTGAAAACCATTGGAATATTCCTGGGATTATGTGTTCCGTTCTTTATCGCCACGATCTGGGCCATCGTGGATGTCGCCCAAAAAGATTTCGGCACAGCCGGCAAGAAAGCGCTGTGGTGGATTATCGCATCCATCCCCTTTATCGGGTTTATCGTCTATCTCATTTTCGGGTTCAGAAAAGGCAGGAAAACAGGCTTGCAGATTTAATTGATTGGGCCTCTTTCGAAAAAAATACAACGGACAACGGACAACCGGCCACTGCGGAAATCCACAAATTTTAGTTTGACAGAAGATCCAACATTACAGTATTAACACCGTATATAAACTGACAATGGTCCCATCGTCTAGTGGTTAGGACGTCCCGCTTCCAAGCGGGATAACGCGGGTTCGTTGCCCGGCGGCCAGTTAT
>Ga0209536_100006316_pt1 | contig 18160 bp, 13 predicted proteins | sample DeeMarSeWOR28_12_FD_187461 | JGI IMG/M metagenome (GOLD analysis project Ga0209536, IMG submission 187461) | Marine sediment microbial communities from White Oak River estuary, North Carolina - WOR-2-8_12 (SPAdes) (version 2) | ecosystem: Environmental > Aquatic > Marine > Intertidal zone >... | reverse complement strand
TGACCGTGATAGTGTGCGACCATTGTCCAGAATCTTCTGAGGGTTTCGGATGGAATTGTGATACCAAGTTGAGGTATGTCCCGCTCAAGAAAAGTGCGCACAAAGTCTTCGCGCCATGAGACGCTCGCAGCATCATCATCTGCCAAAAAAGACCTTGGAAACCCGCCTCGTATCCAGAGGGTCACCTGGTGTTCATCACCCACCTCAATAAGATTGAATCCGGATAAATCTATAAGCCCGATACGCCCTGCAAGCGATTCATAGACGCCTTTGACCAAATGGGGTGAAGCCGAACCGAGAAGGAGGAAACGGGCGGCATTTCGGGGACGATCAACGAGAACCCTGAGCAGTTCGAATAGGTTAGGTTGTCGTTGAACTTCATCAATGACGACAAGGTCGGTAAGTCCTTCCAGCGTCTGCATGGGCGCAGTTAGACGACGGTTATCGACAGGATTTTCAAGGTCAAAATACGTACACGGCTCCTGCTCTGCGATCATCCGTGCCAGCGTTGTTTTGCCGCACTGGCGAGGACCGAGAAGCGCTGCGATAGGGTGAACGCGAAATGCGCTTTCAATACGACTAAGTGCTTTCGGTCTGGAAATCATAGCTCAATAATAAAGCTTGAAAATCATAATGTCAATGTAAGATTTTCAATAATAATTTTAACCTGACACATAAAATTTATCCTTTAATAATTTAAATGGCCCCCGCATGTATTGCACTCTGCCGACTTACCTGAAAATGTATCATCAAAGGCAGGTTGAATCCGCATTCCCGCATCTATACCCAAGCCACTCCATTCTTGACTAAATTTTTCCCGCTGCTTAATTTACCAACAATGAATCAAATAATGAAAAAGGCTACTACTGCCTGCACCATGGATTGCCCGGATGCCTGTTCGATCATTGTCAGACAAACAGCGGACGGCAAAGTGAAGGTGAAGGGTAATCCCGACAATCCGTTTACCTCCGGGTTTACCTGCGCCAAACTCAAGGATCATGTCAGACGGGTTCAAAGCTCCGATCGCATCACCTCTCCGCAGCTGAAAACCCAGACCGGCTGGCAGACGATCAGCTGGGATGAAGCCTTGGAGCTGTGCGCCGCCAAGATTCAGGCGCTGCGTTCTCGGCCCACGGCCATTTTGCATATCCATAACGAGGGCGCCAAAGGCATTTTAAAAGAAGCCACCAGTCTGCTTTTTGCCCGTCTGGGCACCAGCCGCTTGCGCGGATCGCTGTGCGATGCCGCCGGCTATATGGCAGGTGTGCATGATTTTGGGTCCCGCGAAAATAATGACATCAACGATCTGCTCAATGCCTCTCGAATCGTCAACTGGGGCAAAGATCTCTCGCGCAGCTCGGTTCATACGGCCGCTCTGGTCAAACGGGCCCGCAAAAATAGCATCCGGGTGTTAACAATTTCGCCGGGCGGCGATGGAAACCGCACCCATTCAGACATGCAGATTCGTATTCGCCCCGGCACCGATCGTTTTCTGGCGGCAGCTGTGTTACAGTTGTTGGCTCAAAACGATGGTATCGATCCTGATATTTTGCACCATACACGGGCACCGGATAAGTTTTTGGATTTGATCAAATCCCAGTCGATTAGCCATCTGCTGGAAGCCTGCGATGTATCCCGAACGGATTTTGAGCAGATTTATGCGTGCTATGCGCTGAAAGAGCCGGTGGCCACCCTGATCGGTACCGGCTTACAGCGCTATCGATATGGTGGTGAAAATGTGCGATTTATCAATGCTCTGGCGTTGCTTTCCGGTAACATTGGGCGCTCGGGCGGCGGCAGTTATTTTCAACTGCATTCTTACCGCAACCTGAATTTGAGATGGCTGCGGGAACAGGAAAAACGGCCGCGGCGCTCGTTTCAATTTCCGGTAATTGCCCGGGAAATCCTGGCGGCGGAACATCCACCGATGGAGATGATCTGGATCAACGGCGCCAATGTCATCAATCAGGCGCCGGATTCGCTGCTCATGATAAAGGCTTTGGCCAAGGTTGATTTTAAAGTCGTGGTCGATGCCTTTATGACAGATACGGCCCAGCACGCCGATCTGGTATTGCCCAGTACGCTGATTATGGAGCAGGAAGACATTATCGGGTCTTATCTGCATGAGCAGGTTCAATACGTCTGTCCGGCCCTGACGGCTCCCGGTGAGGCCCGGGACGACTACTGGATTCTCAGACAGGTGGGTGAACGACTGGATCCACCGCTTGATTTGCCGTCTGCCGAAGATTGCTTGCGGGCATCATTGGATTCGCCCTTTTTGTCAACAACGCTCGAGCAGTTACGGGATTGCGGCTGCGTGCGGTCCAACCGGCCGAAAATTGCATACGCGGGTTTGGACTTTGCCCATCAGGATGGCCGCTACCGTTTTCCCTATATCCTACATCCCGAAACGCAAGCACCGGCAGAATACCCAATGCGCCTGTTATCTTTGGTACGCCGCAAAGCCATTCATTCTCAGATACTGCCTGAGGATCAAAAACAACCCCCGGAGGTCTGGGTGGCGCCTGACAGTCCCGGTCTGCAGAATTTAAACCTGCAAAAGCCGGTTGAGCTGGTTTCGCCGCTGGGACGACTGAAGGTTGCAGTGCAAACCCTGGAAGGTCTTCACCCGGAGGTGGTCATCTACCGCCGTGGAGACTGGATCAGCCGGGGGGGAGGCGTCAATCAGTTGATTGCAGCTCGCTTAACCGATATTGGCTCCGGCGCTGCCTATTACGACCAGTATGTTCGGCTGGAGAATTCCTAAAGCTGGCTTCTGGCTGCTCGCTGCTGGCATCTGGCTAACGACGAGCAGATGAATGCTTCCTGTTCCTTACAAATTTATCTGTTTGATTCTAAAGCGCTCATCTCGCGAATCTGGAGCCTAAAGGTTAGAATCGGCAGATATGGAGCTCAGACTATCAGCCAGCAGCAAGCAGCAAGAGGCCAGTAGCTGTAAATTTTGAAATCCTTACTCTAAATGGTTATGTAAATTTTGAAAGCAAGGGAGTGTGAAGTTATGCCGAAACCACCCAAGCCGCCGGCGGAGCTGCTGGACATATGTAATCGCTGGTCTGAAGCCATCGAAGGAATTTCCGGGGATGCGGCCAGAATAGAATTTTTTCAAAACGAGCTGCCGGGGTTTTTGCGGAATCAGGCGCTGTTTGAGAAACTGCTACAAAACATCAAAGCCGGCAATCCGTATCCGGATCTGCGGCAGGCCCAGATGATCGATGATGAAATTTTATTGTATCTCAATCCGAAGCGGCTTTTTTCCCTGCGCATGTTTTTGTACGGTCCCGGCGATTATACGCCGATTCACGATCATAATTCCTGGGGGGTGTCGGGTTCAGCGGTCGGGGAACTGGGGGTTATCCGATACGGCCGCGAAGACGATGGTTCTGTTGAAGGGTTTGCCCAGCTATTACAAGCCGCCCCGGTTTATCTGCAGCCGGGTGAAATCGAGCTGACACGCCCCCTAAACGAGGGCATTCATCAAACAGGAAATCCGGTTGACGGCACCACCATTATGATCAGTGTGTACGGCAGTCCCATTCGTCGGCTCTACATCAACCGCTTTGATTATAAGGCCAATAAAGTCGAAAGACTGTACCCGCCACGCATTAAGAAGAAAATGTTGGCATTACAGGCACTCAAGCAGCTGAACAAATAGGTGTTCTTCACCTGGCTCTTAGGTCAATGTTCAAGCTTCAACGGCTACTGGCTGCTGCCGTGCATAGCGCGATTGGATGCTTTGCATTGCCTCGCGGGCGGCTTCTGCCTGTTCTGTTCGAGAGCCGGCCAGTTTTTCGAGAAAAGCCACTGAATGCGGAGTGCCGATCTTATCCAGTGTGGCTATGGCGGCTGATAAAATGGCGGTTTGGGGGGGTGAAGAGGATCTCTTTAGCCGCTGCAAAAGCCCTTTTTTTTGACTGTTGATCTGCTGTGCGATGCTGACAATAGCAGATTCGATGCTCTGGATGTTTTTGATGGTCACCACGGCTCCTAAGGATCTGATGATATTGCACACTCTTCGAGAATGGGTAGCCGCGGCTTCGTGATCTTCGGGTATTTCGGTTTGAATCATCTCAACAATTCGGGCAACGGAAGCTTCTGAGAGCGGAGCGAGTTCACTCAGGGTGGTAGTGGCCCGCCACTGCACTTTGTCATCGGGGTCTGCTAAAGCATTGACCACCAACTGCTCGGCGTCGGCGGCCTTTAACGCGAGTAGCGTATGTAAGGCTTCGTCCCGCACCCGGGGATGCGCGTGAGAGACAAAACTGCGCGCCCGATCGACTCCTTTTTCGCTGTTGCTGACAAATCTGAGAATCATCAGGGCATTTCGCAGCAGGTACCAGGGCTGGTCGGTTTTGCCCAGTGCTTTTATGACCCACTGTTCTGCCATTTTACCCTGTCGAATCAGAGCATCGGTGGCAAATTTGCGTGCCTGTCGATCATCACTGCCTGTTAAAACCGTGCTTAAAATCTCGATACCCTGAGATCCTATCAATCCGGCGATTTCATCGATAAATTTGCGATCCACGTCCTCAACGTTTTCGTATGCGCTGACCAGAGACTCTGTCAAATCTTTGTACACAAATCTTTGAGGTTTTGAAGATAAGCTGCTTTCTTTTATAAATGCCGGATTCTCTTTGCCGGCCTTGTCCACGGCTTTGGTGAGCAAAAGGGCGATATGCCAATCTTTGTCTTCAATAAGGGTTGGCAGAACTCTGCGACAGAATTTTAAAAGAACGACTGCATCTTCGGATGTTTCGGCATGTACCAGCCGGTGTATGTAGGCCGGTAGATGTGCCTGAACATCTCTGGCCATTTTCAGGGTATTGACCAGGTATTGAACATCAGCCGGCAATTCTTCAAACATCAGAATATTATTTTGATAGAGTTGCTCAAGAAAGTGCTGCGCTCCGCTGACATCGGATAAGATCAGCCGGCGGACCACCGATTTCAGAATGCGTTTGACGCCCTCAACACGCTTGACCAAAGCCGGGTTTTTTGAATCCTCGGCATGTCGCTCTCGCAGTTCGTTGAGTTCTTCAAAAATATATTGGGATGTCGGCAGTAGGGTATTGAGAGGAAAGGCTTCTATGATAACCTGTTCGATGTCTTCGGTTTCAATGCTTTCCACATGCGTGGCGATAATATAACAGTTGACGATCAGGTCCTTGAGAAACTGCGGGTGCTTAAGCGGGCGAATAATATCCTGAATAATTTGAAGCTTCAAAGCCCGGATCTTTTCATCGGATTCGCTTTGAAACATGGGCAGCATTTTAAGATCTTTGGCCAAGCGCTGAATTGCCATTTCGACCCGCCATGGCAGATTTAACTCCAGCATGATCAGGTCGTCCATGAAGACCGCCGATATTTCGCTGATGCCGTGCTCGGCCAGAGCGTTGGACAGCAATTCGCCTGTTTTGGTGCTTTCGCTGCTGTCAGCTTTGGGATCGCTCATGATATCCACAAAACTTTCGAAATGCTCCAGGGTGATCTCTTTTTTAATGGCAAAGCTCACCAGACTCTTACGCGTGAAGTATTCTCTGAGTTTGGGCAAAAATAAATCTGCCATGCCTGCGCCCACAAGCGTGCGCACATTAACCGGTTCCGCCAGAATACCGGTAATCAGGATATCGACCTGTTGCCGCGTTTCCTGCTTGGTGATCATAATTTCCCTGGATTCGCCCAGGCAGTTTTGCAATTTTTGGTAAAGTCCCTCCTTGGCGCCCTTGGAACCGGGATGATCTGCGGAATAATAACCGCTGCGCAACATAGCTTTGGTGACATCCATCAGAAAATCCGCGGAGGGCTTAACTTTTTTACGGTCTGCCAGCGAGAGCTCTTTTTGCTCGTGGATCGGTTCGACGGTGATTTCCGGCTGTGGCTCCTGCTCGGTGCTAACCTCTTCTTGCGTCACGGCATCCCGCAGCCATTCCAGAGTCAGCTCGGCATTATCATCGCCTTGAAGGGCAACTTCATTCAAATCATCTAAATCGTTTGCCGGAGGTTTTTGAACGGCATCCTCGTCAGCAGTGGGCGCCTGGGTAGTAAGCAGTGTTTTATTTTTGGTTGTGGCGGCAGCGGCCTGTCTGTCCTCTGTTGGTACGGCCTTTTCGACTGCTGCGGTTAACCCCAGTAGTTTTGGATAATCTTGGTGGTTGCTTAGCTCAGCATTGAGCTCTGCCAGGATTGATTGTGCGCCGCCCTGCACCGCAAGCAACATTCCCATGGGGGTGTTATTTCGGGTGGCAATTTTTTCATCGAGGACCTTAATAACGATCCCTTCGACGGTAAACTCGCGATCGATACCTGGGATCGTGAAATTGATTATCAGAGTGGTTTTTAAAGGAAGGAAGGTTTTAGACGGAAGAAATATCTTTCCTTTTTTTAACAGGGCGTAGTCTTTTGCGAATCGCTCAGCCGAGCGATACTTCAATTTTAGGGCTTTTTGTACCACTTTCTTTTTTTATGGCGTATTATTACAATAAATTTCTGTATTTATTAATAATTATATTTAATATGCGCTAAAATGTCAAAAAATTCGCCTTTTCCCGTTTGTTACAGTTTCCAACAAGATATAATCCCATGTGAAAATTTATCCATTCATTTGCTGAAGAAAAAGGATCAACCTTGTTGTGGCGTCGTTTGTGGGTCTGCTTTCTTTATCGATGGTTTGCATTTCTCCCTTTGATTTTTTTATGGCCGGTGTTATTGTTGGCGCTGCAATCAGCGGCTGAAAGATCGATCGCTGGGTGCCGAAAGGAATTTTGAAATGACGCAACAGAACATACCGGAGCGCAAAGATATCCCGGATGATCACAAATGGGATCTGACGCCTTTATTTGCGACTGATGAAGATTGGGCAAAATGGGTGACCGAAGTTGAAGGTCAAATCGATTCTTATGCCGACTATAAGGGACGTTTGAAAGATTCAGCTGATATTTTAAAGGCAGCTCTTGATTTTCACCTTTCCTTGCAGCGCAGACTGGAAAGAATTTACACTTATGCCCATCTGAAAAGCGATGAAGACAAATCAAATCAATCTTACCTGGGGCTGCATCAGCGTGCCGTCAGTTTACGTGTCCGGGCTTCAGAATCCGCAAGTTTTCTGACACCCGAAATCCAGGCGATTCCCGACGATCAAATGCAGGAAATTTTAGCTGATGATTCGCTGACGGAGTATAAATTCCATCTTGAAAAGATTCTACGTTATAAACCACATACCCGCAGTGAAACAGTTGAGCACGTTCTGGCCATGAGCCAGGAGTTGGCGCAAGCACCGTCTCAGGTCTTCGGGCAATTAGACAATGTTGATCTGAATTTCGGCTATCTGGAAGACGAAGACGGCAAAAAGATCGAACTCAGCCACGGTAATTTTAGCACTTTTTTGATCAACCCCGACAGAGATCTCCGTCAAAAGGCCTTTTTCCAGTATTATCAAGCCTACCGGGATCATCAGCACACACTGGCGGCTACCTTGTTGCATGCGATTAAAAAAGATCTTTTTTATTCCAGAGTTCGTCATTTTGACAATTGCAGGGCATCTGCTTTGTTTAGCGATCGTGTCCCGGAGAGTGTCTATGATAATCTCATCGAAACAGTCAAAACCAATCTGGCACCACTTTTCAAATATCTGAATTTTCGTAAACAGGCCCTTGCTTTATCAGACCTGCACTTTTATGATACGTATGTACCGATTGTCGGTGATGTAACGTTTGACATCCCTTACGAGGAGGCGGTCGATATCGGTATTCAGGCCATGAGCCCACTGGGAGATGAATATGTAAAGGTATTAAAGGAAGGTTTGCTCGGCGGATGGGTGGATCGCTATGAAAACCGAGGCAAAAGAAGTGGTGCTTATTCAGCCGGGAGTTACGATGCACCTCCCTATATTCTGCTGAACTATGAGGCGCGCAATATTAACAGCGTATATACGCTGCTGCATGAAGCCGGTCACTCCATGCACTCATATTATTCCAATAGGCATCAGCCTTATGTGTATCATGATTACACGATTTTTGTTGCCGAGGTAGCCTCTACTTTTAATGAAAACTTGCTGAGCCGTTACCTTCTTGATCATTATAAAAATGATCCGGCCAAAACGGCATTCATTCTAAACCGGGAAATCGACAACTTGCGCGCCACGCTTTTTAGACAAACCATGTTCGCTGAATTTGAAAAAATCACACACCGTTTCGTTGAAGATAATGCGCCGCTAACCCTTGATGTCATTAGCGACACATATAGGGGACTGCTGGAAAGCTATTTTGGCGATACACTGGTCTTGGACCCGGAATTAAGTCTGGAGTGTCTAAGAATTCCCCATTTCTACTCGGCTTTTTATGTCTACAAATATGCAACCGGAATTTCGGCGGCCATTGCGCTGGCCGATAAAGTCATGAATGAAGGCGCATCAGCGCAAACCGCCTATTTAAATTTTCTAAAATTGGGTGGCAGCAAATATCCGTTGGATGAACTTCTTGATGCGGGCGTGGATATGCAGTCTCCGGAACCGATTCAACAGGCGATCCAGTATTTTTCTGATCTGGTGGACCGGCTCATCGATGCTTGTCAGGAACTCTAATGATTCGATAAAATTGTTTTGTGATGGATGGTAGAAACGCCGATTAACCACGAAAACGCGAAATCTAAAAAGCACGAAATTTTATTTTTTTGCTTTCTTCGTGTTTTCCATCTTTCGCGCTTTCGTGGTATTTTTAATGATTCATTTTAAGCTGATCGGATTGTGAGGTAGCTATGGATTACAAAGTCATCATCGTTGGGGCAGGCCCCGCTGGTATTTTTTCGGCCTTAACCTTGGCCGATCAGGGAATTAAACCGATTCTTTTGCTCGAGTCGGGTAAAGATATCGGCGAACGCAAACGCCGCGATGTAAACGATATGCTTTGTGGGTGGGGCGGAGCCGGTGCTTACAGTGATGGTAAACTGACATTGTCACCCGAGGTCGGGGGATTGTTAGGGGAGTATCTGGAGCCGGCATCGCTCAATCAGATCCTGCAAACATCAGATAAAATCTGGGTCGATCACGGTGCACCAGAAGAGATATTTGGCGAGGCATCACCCAAGCTGGAAGAATTGGCCGACCGGGCCCGTATGGCCAATTTGAAGCTCATTCCGTCGCGTATCCGGCACATCGGAACAGAGAACTGCCATGTGGTTTTAGATCGATTACGCCAGTCCATGGTGGATCGCGTCGATACCCGAACCAGCTGTCCGGTTGAAAGTCTTATGGCTGAAAACGGCCGCATCCAGGGTGTTAAATTGGAAAGCGGTGAGGCCTTTACCAGTAAATTTGTTGTTGCCGCTCCGGGTCGCTCGGGCGCCAGCTGGATGAAAAAGGAGGCTGAGGCCCTGGGACTCAAAACCCAGGCCAGCCCGGTGGATATCGGCGTTCGAGTGGAACTGCCGGCCGCGGTTTTAAAGGACATCACCGATATTATCTACGAATCAAAGCTGATTTATTACTCTAAAACCTTCGACGAAAAAGTGCGCACGTTTTGCATGAATCCTTATGGTGAGGTGGTCATCGAGAAAACCAAGAAAGTCATTACAGTCAACGGCCACAGTCATACCTATAAAAGTAGCGATAATACCAACTTTGCCATCCTGGTCAGCAGCGCTTTCACGGAACCCTTTGACGATCCGATTGGATACGGTTTGTACATTGCCAGATTGGCGAATCTTTTAGGCAACGGGCCTATCGTTCAGCGTCTGGGAGATCTGCTGGCCGGGCGCCGCAGCACACCGGAACGCATGAACCGCTGTTTGACACGACCAACCCTTCAGGATGCTACCCCAGGTGATTTAAGTTTCGTTTTTCCCTATCGACACCTTCAAAGCATTATTGAAATGCTGCGGGCACTTGACAAAGTAGCGCCGGGTGTCTACTCGCGCCATACGTTGTTGTACGGAGTTGAAGTCAAATTTTATTCCAACCGCATTGAGTTGTCTCCGGAGCTTGAAACCGGTGTGAGAAATTTGTTTGCCATCGGTGATGGTGCCGGTATCACCCGCGGCTTGATCCAGGCATCGGCCAGCGGTATTCTCGCTGCCCGCACCATTGCTGAGCGTCTTAAAGGGAGTGGCCATTAGTCTCCTGAAAAGGAAAATTGTAGTTCGTTTGGAAATAATTTTTTACCACGAAGGACACGAAGGGCACAAAGTTTTCAAATCTTTTAAAGGTTTTGAATATTTCTTTCTTCGTGTTCTTCGTGATCTTTGTGGTTTTAAAATTTCTAATTAATCGGTACTTAACCTGAATATGAATAATTTTGAAGGAGACGTACTATGAGTGATGACGTTGTTTACACATCCAGAATAAAAATTGAGCGCATTAAGGGCCCTTTGCGGCGTGCCTATCTGCCCCAGGAGGATGAGCCGGTAAAGTTTGGTGCGCATTCTGAAATTGCCGAGCATTACGGCGTTGACCCGCAGGTCCATGAGCCGCATGCGACAACTTTGGATTATGTTGTCGCCGCGACGGCGGGCTGACTGACCGGCACTTTTGGCGGCGCGCTGGAAGCGCGTGAAATTCCGGCCGGTGAAGGGCGGCTGATTTCTGAGGCAAAAGGAGAGATTGAAAAAGACGGCAAGGTACTGGTCATTCGCCGCATTCATGTTACTTATCACCTTAAATTAAAACCGGAACAGCAGGCAACCGCCCAAAAAGTCCATGGATTCCATGCTGATTTTTGTCCGGTGGCCCGTTCGATCAAAGGCAGCATTCAGATTTCCACCGAATTAAAATTTGATGATATTTAAGCTGAACCGACCATAAGTTCTGTACACAAAATGACAAAATGTTAGTTGTCCATTGTCAGTCGTCCGTTGCCATACATGATCTGCCGCTGCAGTTACCAGTAAATGACAAATGACAACTAACCACTAACCACGGACACCGAGCATTGATGCTCGGCTAGAGAGGAGGAAAAATGGCAGCCAAAAAAATTTTATTACTGGCGGGGGATTTCGTAGAAGATTACGAAATCATGGTTCCGTTTCAGGCATTGCAAATGGTCGGCCATACAGTGCACGCGGTTTGCCCCGGCAAGAAGGCCGGTGAGGCCGTTAGAACCGCGGTACATGATTTTGAAGGAGACCAAACCTACAGTGAGAAGCCCGGCCATAATTTCACACTCAATGCCACCTTTGATGAAATCAAAGCAGACGACTATGATGCGCTGGTGATTCCCGGCGGGCGTGCTCCGGAATATATCCGCCTCGATCAAGACGTTATAAAAATCGTACAGCATTTTGCCGAAGCCAATAAACCCATTGCCGCCATCTGCCATGGCGCTCAATTACTGGCCGCAGCTGGGGTTTTGAAGGGCAAAAGTTGCTCTGCCTATCCGGCCGTTGGCCCGGATGTCAAAACATCCGGTGGGGAATATATCGATATCCCGGTCGATCAAGCCCATGTCGACGGTAACCTGGTAAGTGCTCCGGCATGGCCGGCACATCCGGAATGGCTGGCAAAGTTTTTAGCGGTACTGGGCACTCAAATCGAATTATAGCCTGAATTTTGCATGAAAATTAATGAGAAATTTAAATTATATTAGATGACAGCAGGCAAGACAAATTATAGAAGTGATTCAAAATACCAATCAGGTATAAAACTTACATTTCATGCTTAAAACGGAGTGCGATGGATCTGCTCTCCCTCAGGCAGTGGTGCTTTATATTGGCGCATGCATTTATCGGGTGGACCATTTGTTCGGCGATCATGGGAGTTGGCATGGCAGTCACGACCCTGCCAACTACCCTCATCCTGCATGCCATCGGAGGACCGGTCGGATTTATGATCCTATCGATTTTCACAGGTCGCATGGCCCAAAATAGCTGAAGCAATGATTGAAGTTCGTGTTTTTGGTAAATTGCGTCGTTACATCTCTGAACCCGAGGCGGATCGCGGCAATGTAATGAAGGTGACACCGCAGCCGCAGGAAACATTGGAGAAGCTGTTGATACGCATCGGAATTCCGCTTGATGATATCTACACTATTTTTCTCAATTCCAGACTGCTGGTAACCCGCAGTAAAATGGCATACTGGATAGGGTATCAGCAGGTTCACAAAAACCCGCTCGAATGGGAGCTGGACCTTGTGGTCAAAGCGGGGGACCGGATTGGTCTTTTCGGAAGAGACATGGCGGCGCTTGTGATTTAAGACGCAGCTTGCAGTCCATTTTAAAGGGATAAGAATGGTGATGGGATTCAGGAGTTTCGGATTGAGGAAGATCGTTTGATACCTCTGGGACCTTTCAAACCATTTAAAAGTCCAGGGCCTTCTTTACCCGTGACCTTAAAGAAGGACAACCGTACATGATGAGCGTACGGCGGACTGCATAAATGCGCTATACGTGATTAAATGATGAAACAAATAAGTTGTTTTAAAACAGTTATGATCTGCCCATTACCTCTCGTAACTGAATCATTCAGATGCAGGATTTAGATTTTTTAAAAGATTTCGAGAAATGTGAACTCTGTGAACATCGATGTAAAGTCAATCGGCTTGATGGCGAAACCGGGGTTTGTAAGGTGACCCTGCCGGTAGTCGCCTCGGCGACTTTGCATCCAGCGCCGCCGGAGAGCTATACGGTTTTCATGGCGGGCTGCAACTTCAAATGCCTGCATTGTCAGAATTGGACGATATCACAATATCCGGATAATAAGGTTAAACAAATCGGAATCATAGAGCCGACGGAACTGGCTGAGAAATGCATTCGGCACCTCAACTCTATATATGGAATCACAATATAAAGATGTTGCTCGCTTAATGGTGGATCTAAAGCCGTGCGTCGCCTTAACGGGTGCCGGGATCTCAGCTGAAAGCGGCATTCCCACCTTTCGCTCAAAGGGCGGCCTGTGGGAAAAATATGATCCCATGGTGTATGCATCCATCGAGACGTTTAAGGAGGACCCGTCGAAATACTGGACCATCCGCGGTGAATTCATTCGCAACTATGATAGCTATCAGCCCAACAAGGCCCATCTCGCACTGGCGGAACTTGAAAAAATGGGTATTGTGCGGCATGTGATTACCCAGAACATTGACGGTCTGCATAAAAAAGCAGGCAGTCAAAACGTAACGGAAATTCACGGCAGCCTCAGGGAAACGTATTGCCTGCAATGCGGCAAAGAATACCTGGCGCCCGCTGTGCCGGACGGCATGCCGCCTTATTGTGAGTGCGGCGGGGTGCTCAAGCCCAACACGGTGCTATTTGGGGAGCAGCTACCCGCAGGTGCGCTGGAGACAGCCTATCAGGAATCGGCAACCTGCAGACTGATGTTGGTCATCGGTACCTCCGCGGTGGTCCAGCCGGCAGCATCTTTGCCCGCTCTGGCTCAGCAAAAAGGGGCCAAAATCGTAGAAATCAATATCGAGCGTGCTTTTCCGACGGCAGATATTGTGGTTGAAGAAAAAGCCGGTAGCGGCCTTTCACATATTTTAGAAGCCATCAGGAGGATTTATGCCTAACGTCAGCCTCGAGGCCCACGATGACATAGCCGTTTTGCGATTAACCAACGGTGTCACCAACGCCATCAGTCCCGAGTTGGTAGATGATCTGTCAGTGGAGTTAAAACGAATAAAAAATGAATTTAAAGGGATGGTTTTGGCCGGGGGTGATAAATTTTTTTGCATCGGATTGGATTTGCCGGGTTTACTTCAATTGGGCCGCACTGAAATGACAGATTTTTACGTCTCATTAAATCAGGCGGTTTATGATCTGTATATCTTGCCGCTGCCGACCGCTTGCGCCATCGCCGGCCACGCCACCGCCGGGGGAGCCATCCTTGCCGTGAGTACCGATTTTCGTTTTGTTGCCGAGGGCCGCAAATTTATCGGGTTTAACGAAGTCAAAATTGGTGTGCCGGTGCCCTTTCTGGCCGATCTAATCTTAAGACAAATCGTTGGCGATCGTCACGCCACTGAAATGATGTTTAGTGGAGAGTTTCTGGAACCGGAACATGCGCATAAAATCGGTCTGGTGGATGATGTTTTTTCCGCCGAAGAAGTGGAAAATGAGGCAATTGCCAAAGTTGTCATGCTGGCGGCCATGCCGAGCGGAGGATTTAGGCTGATTAAAAATAATCGCGTTGAGGCGCTGCGGTTACAATATGACCAAATGCGCAAATCCGATGCAGATGATTTCCTGAACTGTTGGTTCGACCCTTCTGTGCAGGAGCTGTTACAGGAAGCCACCCAAAAATTTTAAAACCTGTCTTTAAAATGCATCTAACGCTCAATTTCTGCGTTATAAACCGATTCAAAATGCTCGAATACTATCGTGTATGCTCCACTTTTGAATCGGTTTACGCCTTGAACTTGAGCGTGACCTGCTATTTTTAAGACAGGTTTTTAATTTATTTTATCTGGTGCATACATAGGATTTTCGAAATGCGGGGATTTGGAACTTTGCGGTTGACCCGGTGGGGCGGGTTGCGATAATCTGCACCAAATTTTACAGTTTTCTGAGTGCTTAAAGATCTGACGATGGAATTTGATAGAGGCAAGATTACATTCATCTTTCTGGGCATCCTGGTGCTGGTTGCTGTCGGGGCGGTGTTAAAATCCGCGCAATCGGTCATCCTGCCGTTGATTATTGCCTGGCTGCTGTCATTTCTGATCGGTCCGGCAATTAATTTTATGACGGCCCGCAAAGTACCTACCACCCTGGCGGTTATCATCATTTTGATTATTTTAGTTGGAATTTTTTATTTATCCTTTACGTTCTTGTATGCGAGATTTGCCGCTTTCGCCGCCGCTTATCCGAAATACCATGCCCGTTTCACAGAATTGATCACCCTGGTCACCAGCGAATGGAACCTGGCATTTGATCCTTTGGCCGGCATTAACTGGGGACAAAACATCGGCCGATTTCTGGCATCGCTTTCACGATCCATTTTTGTGTTTGTCTCCCAGCTGGTTCTGGTCATTATATTTCTTTTCTTTATTTTGCTGGGCAAACCTTATTTCCGCTACAAAATTCTCAAATCTTTCTCAGCCGAAAATGCCGACCAGATCAGCGAAATTACGTTTTCCATTACCGGGCAGATTCGACGCTATCTGTCCTTGCAATTTTTAATCAGTTCAACCACCGGCGTTCTCGTATGGCTGGCGCTGGAATTGATCGGTGTGGATTTTGCCGTTACCTGGGGGGCGCTGGCGTTTTTCCTGAATTTTATTCCAACGATCGGTTCGATCGTGGCTTCCATCCCCCCTGTTTTGCTCGCGCTGGTTCAGTATTATCCGTCTTTGTGGCCCGCTGTCATAACCCTTTTATCGGTGACCACCATCCAGATGGGCATGGGAAACGCCGTGGCGCCAAAGGTCATGGGGGATCAGTTAAACTTAAGCCCGGTGGTGATTCTGCTGTCACTTTTATTCTGGGGCTGGTTGTGGGGATTTGTCGGGGCGCTGATTTCCATACCCATTGCAGCGGCCATAAAAATCGTCTGTGAAAACATCAAAACCCTGCACCCCATCAGCGTGATGATGGGATCCGGCAAGACCTATCGTCGCGAATTTCAAGAATGATCCTGCATTGCTCAATCAAACCGACTTTGGGTCCTTTCAATGCTTATCTTTAAATAATTTTACAAATGTATTTAATCAAAAGTAGGGGCGGGGTGTATCCCCACCCGGTTTGCATCGGATTGTAACACCGCCATCGGGCAAAAGATGGGTATTTGCCATCAAGTTTTTACCAGCCGGCTTCTTTTTTAAGGGACCTAAGCGTCGCCACCAAACACGCCTTCAAAGTGGCATTCACATTTTGGCCGGTTACGGCGCTAGCTGCAAATGACGGCACTTTGAGCTGATGGTTGTAAGCTCTTTCCATCTCTTCCACTGACATTAACGGAACCCCTTCCGCTGCGAGGTCGCGCTTGTTGTACTGAAGAATGAGCGGTATCTGCATGATATTCAGGCCATAGCTTTGTAGATTTAGAGCGAGGTCTTTTAAGGAAAGAATGTTTTTTTCATGGCGAATTTTAAGGGAGTCTGCGACAAAAACCAGGCCATCAACGCCTTTGAGGACCAGTTTGCGGGTTGAGCTGTATTTCACCTGGCCTGGTACGGTATACAATTGAACCCGGACATCACAACCCTTAATTTTTCCCACTCCCATGGGGACAAAATCAAAAAAGAGGGTCAGGTCGCCCTTTGTTTTAATGGAGACCATCTCGTCGGACATTAATTGACGGCTTTTTTGGAAAACATACTGCAGGTTAGACGTCTTACCGCCTCTTCCCGGACCATAGTATACGATTTTACATTCAACCTCCCGCTTTTTTAGATTAATAATGGCCATATTTTTATCAGTATCAGTTATAAATTACTGAAATAATGTTTAATAATTTATATATGGTTTTTAGAAAACCACTTGTGTGGGTGCCCGATTGTCTGTTTTCAAAAAAATTCAATTATTAAATGATTATAAAAAGTTATGAAGAAAGTGTCAATCTGAAAGAAATATTATTTATAAATTTCAGTATGTTATAGTGTTGTCTGGCTTGCACCTTTTTGATCGAAAATTATCAGATACCATCAGATCCGCCGCGGGTTCTGGCTTGACCTTTATGCCGCCCGGTTGCCCTTCAAAATGGTATCAAATTTACCGCTGCATTAAAATGGGGACCTTCACACTATTATTGGCAATTTAACTACAAATCTTTAATTTTAATGAGAATTTATATCGGGCCGCTTGTGAGTGTCATTAAGTGAAGATATTTCAATCGGCTGAAGGCCTTTGGTTTGCATCGGGTGTGTTGGGCAAAAAGCCAGCCGGAGACGAACTCCGGCTGGCTTCCTGTAAGTGTCTAGCCAAGTGAATCCATTAACTATTTGTAAACAGAGCTTCTTGAGGCTGGAACATTAGTTTCAACAGCCTGCTCATCCCCGATCTTCAGGCATTTATCGAGAATGTCGATGGCCTCATCGATTTGATCTTCGGTGATGATCAATGGCGGCGCGATGACCAGGGTATCGTACCAAGGCGCTATGTAAAGCCCATTTTGCATGCATTCGCCGGCAATCTTGCCTGTCATCAGCGCCTTGCCGCTCAATTTATCCGGTTTGATGTCAAAAGGCTCCTTGGTTTCGCGGTTTTTGACGATTTCAAACGCCCAGAAATGCCCGATTCCGCGGACATCGCCGACACAGATGTGTTTATCACCGAGCTCATAAAGTTTTTTCTCGAGGTGCTGGCTTACTTTCTGCGGCAGGCCGGATTTGAATAATTTATCATATTCCGCCACTGCTGCCGGTATGGCCGAAGCAGCCAGAGCGTGATAGGCATAGGTGTGGCCGTGGCAGAAAAACTCATTTTCGAAATGGCTTTTGATTTTTTCAGTAGTCATGGTGATCGCCACCGGGGTGTATGCATTGCTGGCGCCTTTGGCGGTTGTCATGATGTCCGGGGCAACGTTCCAGTTCTGCATGGCAAAAGCCTTACCGGTCCGGAACCAGCCGGACATCACTTCATCTGCGATCAGCAGCACATCGTTTTCATCGCATATTTGGCGAACAATTGGAAAATACTCCGGCGGCGGCACGATGCGGCCGTTGGTTCCGACAACCGGCTCAATGATAAATGCGGCCACATTGCCCTCTTCCTTGAAAAGATAATCCAGATAGCGGGCACACTGGATGTCACATTCCGGATAGCTCATTTTGAACGGGCACCGATAGCAATAATTATCAGGTGCAAACCGGACGCCCTGCACAGTATAGCGTGCCTGCTCGGCTGGCCAGCGGCGCGGGTCGCCTGTAAATGACAGCCCGCCGGAAGTGGCCCCGTGGTAGGAGTGATAGCGGGATACGATTTTATAGGCCGGCGCCTTGCTTTGACGCGTCATTATCAGGGCGCCGTCGTTGGCTTCTGTCCCGCTGGTTGAGAAAAAGAACTGGTTCAACGGCTCCGGTACCACCGTTTTAAGCGCTTCCACCGCTGCGATGGAAGCCTCGGTAACAAATCCCGGCGCGGCATAGGGCAGTTTTTCAGCCTGCTTCACAATCGCCTCGATAACGGCCTTGTTCTTGTGCCCCAGGTTCGAGCACATCAATTGTGAAGAAAAATCGATGAACGGCTTTCCATCCGCGTTGTAAAAATAAATCCCTTCGGCATC